>Ga0247843_1002324_pt1 | contig 35207 bp, 30 predicted proteins | sample LaCruzMarch2017__FD_192420 | JGI IMG/M metagenome (GOLD analysis project Ga0247843, IMG submission 192420) | Freshwater microbial communities from meromictic Lake La Cruz, Castile-La Mancha, Spain - LaCruzMarch2017_8m | ecosystem: Environmental > Aquatic > Freshwater > Lake | place: Spain... | reverse complement strand
TATTTGCCCTGATGTGTTGCGTCACCGGGTGGGATTGACGTTCGAAGCAGAGGCGGAGAATATTGGGCAGGAGGAGATAATAGCCAAGGTGCTGAGCACGATTGTTATTCCGTAATTGGAACACCGATTTTAGTTAGAACACCGAAACGACCGATACCGCCGATACCACCGAATTAGTTAATTTATCACCGAAAAACTTATTCGGTGGTATCGGCGGTATCGGTTGTTTCGGTGTTCTAACCAAAATTCGCATCATCTGAAAAAATGGACACCACCGAACTTCTCAAAAAAGTACGCCGCATAGAGATCAAGACCAAGGGCTTGAGCAGTCACCTGTTTACAGGCGGCTATCAGAGTGCGTTCAAGGGAAAGGGAATGTCTTTCAGCGATGTGCGGGTGTATCAGGAAGGTGACGACGTTCGGGCCATTGACTGGAATGTAACGGCGCGGACGGGGGAGCCTTTCATCAAAGTTTTTGAAGAAGAGCGGGAAAACACGGTGATGTTGGTGGTAGATGTGAGTGGTTCGGCTGTGTTTGGTAGTCATGCTCAATTTAAAGCCGAGTATCTGACTGAACTTTGTGCAGTGCTGGCTTTTTCGGCCATTGCCAACAATGATAAAGTGGGGGTGATGCTTTTTTCAGATCGTGTGGAATTGTACATCCCGCCGAAAAAAGGCCGGCAGCATATCCTTCGTATTATTCGTGAAGTGCTTAATATTCAACCCGTTGGACGAAAAACCGATCTGGGAAAAGCCCTGCGTTACATTCACACAGGCGTAAAAAAACGCTGTGTGTGTTTTGTCTTGTCCGATTTTTTGGCCGAAGACTATGAGGAAGCTTTGCGTGTACTTGCCAAGCAACACGATTGTATCGGCATCCATTGTTGGGATCCACTGGAGCGAGATTTGCCCGATGTTGGTCTGCTCCGTGTCGCCGATGCCGAAACGGGCGAACAAATCTGGGTAGACACCACCAGTTATGAACTTCGAAAACAATACTGGCATTCGTTCCAAGCGCACACTGCTGAAACTCAAGGGCTTTTTCGCCGTGCCGGAGCTGATTTTTTGAGTGTTGGCACCCACCAGCCTTATACGAATGCGCTGTTGCAGTTTTTTTCCAAACGATCTAAAATTGTGGCGCATGGTTGAGCTGTTGTTCAATGGTGGTATGGCGTTTATCCCGAACCCCTCGGGATCGGGAAAGGGGGCGTTTACGCCCCTGATTAGGTCAGGCAGGGGCGTAAACGCCCCCTTTCCCGATCCCGAGGGGTTCGGGATAAACGCCATACCACCGAGGAAAACCCGCCTACTCCTCGCAACTTTCCTACTTGCAACTTTCCACTTATCCGCCCAGCCCAAAGCCTTTGCTTCCCTCCAGCCGGAGCGCATTGAAACGGGCGATACCACGGGCCTTCTGATCTTGGTTTCTGGCTTGAACACAGAACCTAAAGAGGTGGATTTCAGTCCTTGGGCCTCTGTTTTCCCTGCTACTAATATTATAGGTAAATCAAACTGGCGACGCAGCGGGACGCAGTGGACCCGGCGTTTTACGCTCATTGCTTTCGACAGTGCGACCTTAAACCTCCCCCCGCTCAATGTCCGCGTGGCTACAGGAAAACCCTTGGAAACGAATGAGTTAACACTTACCGTCTTCCCCACACGCGCTGGCCGGGAGATCACGGACATGGCTAAAATTCGAGATATTCGCCGGGAACCAGTATCCTGGATGGACTATTGGCCCTGGGGGCTTGGGGCATTGGCGGCATTTTCATTGCTATTTTGGTGGCTTCGAAAAAATCGGCGGAAACCCCAGCCCATGGTCGTTCAAACTACCCCCGAGCCACCCCCTGTTTCCCCAAGCGAATTGGCCTTGCGACAACTTTCGCAACTCCAGCAAAAACAACTTTGGAAAAACGGGCAGGCTAAAGAGCACTATGCCGAACTGAGCCTTATCCTGCGAGCATATTTGGAAACGCGCTATGGCATCGCGGCGCTGGAATCCACTACTATGGAAATTCAGAAGTTGCTTGTTGCAACTGATTTCCCCCCGGACCAGCGCCCTGATTTGAAAGAACTTTTGCAAAAAACCGATCTGGTGAAATATGCCCAATCTCAACCTGCCGAAGCTGTTCACGAGGCTGTGTTGGCAAAAGCGCGAGAATTGGTCATGCCATCTCAGGCCAAAAAGCAAGAATCCCCCAAGATCCCCATGGCAAAAACCACTCCCAAAAAGCCAAATTCCGGGAAGTACGAGCCCTTGTGATTTGGCGGAGATTTTTGAACACGCTCATCATAAACATATAAAGCCCTCAATCCCAAGCCCTGGCAACCCAAATCCACCAATCACCAATTAAACAAATCACCGATTAAACCAATCACCAACCCATGGCATTCGCCCAACCGCTTTGGCTTCTCCTATTGCTGCTTTTGCCCTTACTGGTCTATCAGTACCGGCGGGCGGCGAAGCGGCGGCATGTCACCTTACAAGTCTCGAGGCTGACGGCCATGAAAGGCATCAAAACCTGGGTGGTTTATGCCCGGAACTGGATTCAGTTTGTTCGTTGGCTGGTGGTTGCGCTGATCATCATTGCCATGGCGCGACCTCAATTGTTGTGGCACGAGGAGGAGATCGTCGCCGAAGCAATAGATATTATGATGGTTATGGACGTGTCGCCAAGTATGCTTTCCAGGGATTTTCGTCCAGACAGACTGACGGTGGCAAAGGAAGTTGCTTCAAGTTTTGTCAGCCGACGCCCCCATGATCAACTCGGATTGGTGGTGTTTTCCGGTGGTGCGTTCACACAATGTCCGCTCACGAATGATCGGCGCATTTTGCAGGCTTTTATCAATAATTTGCAAGTTGGGCGTTTGCCCGATGGTACGGCCATCGGGATGGGATTGGCAACCGCCGTGCGGCATTTGGACAAAGGAGAATCCAAAAGCAAAATCGTCTTGCTCATTACCGATGGTGAAAACAATGCGGGCGACTTAGGTCCTCTCACCGCCGCCGCGGCAGCCAAAGCTTTGGGTGTTCGTGTGTACACGATTGGCATTGGAACCGATGGGCTGGTACAATCTCCCACCTATCAAAATGCCAATGGAAGTTTTGCCTTTGCAGCCCGCCAGATGAGCTTCGATACACGACTTCTGGAAGAAATGGCTGCTATGACGGATGGGAAATTCTACCGGGCACGCAGCACTGCTGATTTGAACGATATTTATGACGAGGTAGAAAATTTGGAAAAAACCAAGGTGAAGAAGACCTCGGTACGCCGGACTTCGGAACTGTTTTTTTGGTTTTTGAACGCTACATTTTGTCTTTTGCTGCTCGAAATGGCACTTCGCTGGGGGCCACTGAGGGTGATTACGGTTTGACCGTTGACTATTGACCGTTGACTTTTGACCGTTGACTTTTGACCATTGACCACATTGACCACATTATAAAATTGACCACATTTTAACTTTGGCCACATTCTTCTTCGAAAGTCCGGATTTGCTTTACTTGCTTGGAATCGTCCCCTTGCAGGCACTTTTGCTGTGGGCCTACTGGCGTTGGCGGCAGCGCACTTTGCGGCGTTTGGGCTCTCCGGCTTTGGAGGAGCGCTTGTTGCAGGGTTTTTCGGCCAATCGTTTTTGGGGCAAAAACTTGATGTTCGTGGGGGGCTTGGTGTTGGTAATTCTGGCCCTGGCCAGTCCCGTCCGCATCGAAAAGAAGGAGGGCAAAACACAAAACAGCGCGGATGTGGTTATTGCGCTCGACATTTCAAACAGTATGTTGGCTACCGATGTGAAACCCAGCCGCTTGGAGCAGGCCAAAAGTTTTATTCAAAGACTGGCTCCGGCCCTGGATGGCGAGCGACTCGGTCTTGTTTTTTTCGCGGGGGAGGCTTTTCCACAAATGCCGCTTTCAACTGATTTTGAGGCACTTTTGATGTTTACCCGAAATGCTCAGCCTGATTTTATTACCGATCAGGGTACCGACATTGGAGCGGCCATCGAATCCTGCAAGCGGATGCTTGAAACAGATGCGGAAACGGGCCGAGCCATTATTCTTATCAGCGATGGTGAAAACCACGAAGAAAAAGTCCTGCAACGGGTGCGTGAAGCTCGGGAGGCTGGGGTACAGATTTTTGCGGTGGGAGTAGGTTCCGCCGGTGGTGCGGGCATTCCAGCAGGTCGGGGAGATTTTCGGCGGGATGGCTTGGGAAAACCAGTGCGCAGCTTCGCCAATGAATCCCTCATGCAATCATTGGCCGAATCGGGTGGAGGAGTGGCCCTGAATCTTCGCGATCCCAACCGGGCTTTAGAAACCATCAAAAATGCAGTGAATCGCCTCCAAAAAAGCGCAGTCACGGCCAATGCTACGAGTAAAAAGATCTACTATTTCCCCTGGTTGTTGTTGGCAGCTCTGTTCTTGTTGATATTGGAACAGGTGATGCAATGGAAGAAAAAGGGCATTTCTACTTTGATTTTCATCCTTTTTGCGGGGTATTTGTCTGCTCAATCTGACCATAGCGCCCTTCGTCAGGGAGAACGCTATTACGACAAGGGCGACTACGAAAAAGCCCAAACGACTTACCAAAAATCAAAAAGCAGCACGGCCCGCTACAATGCTGGAAATGCGGCGTATCTACAATCTGAACATGCCGAGGCTGCCCAACTTTTCCGCGAAGCTGCTGAAAAGAGCCTTTCTGTCCTCGATAAGGCCGATGCGTTCTATAATTTAGGAAACGCGTGTTTGCTGCAAGGTGATTACCGGGCGGCTATAAATGCCTATGAGCGCAGTCTCCGGCTTGTCCCCAAACGACCCGATGCGCAGAAAAACCTGCAAATCGCCAAGAGAAAACTTCAGGAACCTCCGCCGCAGACACCTCCGCCACCACCTCCGCCACCTCCTCCTCCCAGTCCTCGGCCTCGACAGAATTACCTCGATCAGGCCGCGCCCTCCCGGCAAAAAGAAATCCCGCCGAGCAACCTGCCACCCGATGCAGCCCGGCGTTTGCTGAATGAGGCGGTGCTTTCAGAAGAGCAAAAAAACGCAGGGGCCTACCGGGAATTGGCGCCAGCGAATCGGCCTTCCCGTTTGAAGAAGGATTGGTGATGGAGGTTTCGCGCAGGTTTCGCGCAGATGTTACACAGATGGGCTACGCAGATGTTACACAGACTTCCGAGTAGCCCATAGTTGGAGAATCACTGTACAATCTGCGTAGCTCATCTGTGTAACATCTGCGTAGCCCATCTGTGTAACATCTGCGCGAAACCTAAGTTACTGTCATTTTGTGCAAAACACGGGTGACATTCTGGCACGTTTCCCAAAAATAAGCCATACTTTTGCGGGCGTTTTTAAAAAACAAAAGACTTAGAATGCTGTACGACGCAAACCCGACCCTCGAAGGAGTCAAGACAATGGACGAGGCCATACAAGGCAGTGTGTTTTTTAATGAACACGTGGCGGTAGGTAACACTCCGGGGCTGAAGCATTTTTATATTGAAAGCTATGGTTGCGCCATGAATTTCTCTGACTCGGAGATCGTGGCGAGCATCCTGGGTGACATCGGTTATGCTCCCACACGCAACATGGAAGAGAGCGATCTGATTCTGGTGAACACCTGCTCCATCCGTGAAAAAGCGGAAGATACCGTGCGTAAACGCTTGAAAGTGTTTGCATTGATGAAGCGAGCACGTCCGGATATAAAAGTCGGCGTACTGGGCTGTATGGCCGAACGCCTCAAAAAACAATGGCTCGAAGAAGAAAAACTCGTTGACCTCGTCGTTGGTCCCGACGCTTACCGTGATCTTCCCAAGCTGATCGGCGGCGCGGAAGACGGCGGACGTATGGTAAACGTGCTGCTCAGCCGAGAAGAAACCTACGCCGACATCAGTCCGGTGCGACTCGACTCGAACGGCGTGACGGCTTTTATTTCCATCATGCGCGGTTGCGACAATATGTGCTCGTTTTGCGTGGTGCCCTTCACGCGTGGGCGCGAGCGTTCCCGGGAACCTTTCAGCATCGTGGCTGAAGCGCGTGATTTGTTTGAAAAAGGTTATCGGGAAGTCACACTCTTGGGCCAAAACGTAGATTCCTACCATTGGGAAAATCCTGAAACGGGCGATCGCGCCGACTTTGCCGACTTGCTGGCCATGACTGCCACTGTTCACCCGGATTTGCGGATAAGGTTTAGCACCAGTCACCCGAAAGACATGACAGACAAGGTGTTGTACACCATGGCTGCCCACGACAACATTTGTAAATACATTCATTTGCCCGTTCAATCCGGCAATTCGCGGGTGCTCGAAATGATGAACCGCACCTACGATCGCGAATGGTATATGGAGCGTGTAGAAAGTATCCGCCGTATTCTGCCAGATGCCGCGATTTCGAGCGACATCATAACGGGCTTTTGTTCGGAGACGGAGGAAGAGCACCAGGACACCCTTTCGATGGTTGAATGGGCGGGCTACTGCATGTCTTATATGTTTTCCTATTCAGAACGGCCGGGTACACTTGCCGCAAGGAAATATGCCGACGACATTCCGGAAGAAGTGAAAAAACGCCGACTTCAGGAGGCCATCGCACTGCAAAGGGCGGTAGGTTTTCGCTACAACCAGGGCGAGATTGGCAAGACCTTTAAAGTGCTGATTGAACGAGACTCAAGCAAATCCGACCAGGAATTTTGTGGGCGGAATTCGCAAAACAGCATGTGTGTGTTTCCCAAAAAAGAGGGTTTGAAACCAGGGGATTATGTGATGGTGAAGATTCGGGAGGTGACGAGCGCGACGTTGTTGGGGGAAATTGTTCAGTTTGAAGAATAATGTTAAAGTACCAAAAAGAAATCGATGAAATGGGCTTGGCGGAATGTCCTCCAAGTGAATGCATCCAATCCTTCTTGTTGGCGTGTCGATTTATTTTTAATGATTTGTCTCATCCGAACAATTTCAAACCGGTTGGTTTAATCCACCCACAGAGACTCAATGATTTCAAGGAAGATGTTAAGAAATGCCAGTCTTTGGGACTCTCGATGTTCGCAGATCTGGAAAAAGCGCGCATGCATTTTGAGCATTTACAATTAAAAACGGCGGGAAAATTTTCAAAAACAGTTGGAAGTTGTGTCGCAATCCTGAACTTAGTCGAGACCGATGGTGTTTTTTCTGACCCCAATGAGCGCTCGGATTCGCATTTTACTTTCCACGAGTTTGAAATCGCCGAATTGACAAACCGGATCATTAATATTGAGTATCTCTAATCTATGAACATTCAAGATATCACTAAACTCTTCGATTTGGAGTATTTTGATGGGCCACTTCTGTCATTGTTTGCGGATGCGGAGGGGGATTTTTTTCTTTACAAATGGTACGATTTGTCGATGAATTCCCATCAATGGCTGGTCTTTAAAGTCAAGTATGCGACTGTACAAAAGTATTTGAATGGAACATCCTCTGAGTTTGAGGTCTTGAATGACCAAACGCCAAAGACATTTTACTTGATAGAATTTACCGATAAGGGAAAGCCTAATCTTGTAAAAACCATTCCACAGCAAACTATTTTGAAGGAATATGATGGTCTAAAATCCGTTTTTTTTAAATCTGAAATGTGCCCTAATTGGAAGGCTGTCCAACATTTTTTCAAAAAAGACAAAATTAATCCGACACAATTGGCTGGATTGGGAGCATCCCCCGAAATACCTTCCTTAAGCGCAAAATTCGTGATCTCTCAAGGAAATGACAACCTATATTATTTCCATTTAGTAGATGAAAGTGGCCGAATTCTGATGAAAAGTGAAGCTTTCGGAGATGCTAGTAATGCAATGCAAGGTGTTGAATCCGTCCAACAACTTTTAGTAGCGAAACCTAATTATTAGATGTCAGAATATGCTAGGTCCAAAACCTCAGATTATTCTCGCCAACGATTTTGAATAAATCCAAGAAACTGCTGCCTCAACCGACCAAATTCGAGTACGAAATAGCATAAATGGCCAACCATCACCTCCAATCCATAAAAGCCCGTTTCGGCATCGTAGGCTCCTCGCTTGCGCTGGATGCGGCACTCGAAACCGCTACCCGTGTGGCGCCCACCGACCTGTCTGTACTCATCACGGGCGAGAGCGGCGTGGGCAAGGAAGTTTTTTCAAAGATTATCCATGCCTTGTCGGCACGCAAGCACAACGACTTTATCGCCGTCAACTGCGGCGCAATACCCGAAGGCACCATCAATTCCGAACTGTTTGGCCATGAAAAAGGCTCCTTCACGGGTGCCGCGGGCGAGCGTAAAGGTTATTTCGAGACCGTGAATGGCGGCACGATTTTCCTCGACGAGATCGCTGAAATGCCCAACGACACCCAGGCTTATCTGCTGCGTGTGCTTGAATCGGGTGAGTTTATCCGTGTCGGTGCGAGCAAGACCATGAAGACCGATGTGCGCGTCATCGCGGCTACGAATGTCAACCTGGAAGAAGCCGTGCGCAAGGGGAAGTTCCGCGAGGACCTTTTTTACAGGCTCAACACCGTGCCGATTCGGGTGCCATCGCTAAAAGAACGACCAGAGGATATTACCCTGCTTTTTCGCCGTTTTGCAGGCGATTTTGCCGAAAAATATCGGATGCAGCCCGTCCGCCTAGACGAACGGGCCGAGTTGGTGCTCGAAAATTACCGCTGGCCAGGCAATATCCGCGAACTTAAAAACGTGGCAGAGCAACTTTCTGTCCTCGCTGAAGAACGATCCATTACGGCTGAATCTTTGCAACGCACAATGCCCCAACTTTTCAGCCGCCACCTGCCTGTGCCCGCGAATGGCAACGGTTTTGCAGGAAAAAACGGGGGCGAATTTCAGGAGCGTGAACTGCTGTACAAAGTGTTGTTTGATATGAAAAACGATTTGAACGAACTCAAATCCATGTTCTTCAAATTGGTGGAAAGTAACAATCTTCGGATGCCGGAATTGGGCAATTTGAGACAATTAACTTCGAATTTCCCTCAGAATTCTGAATCATTTTTTGAGGAAAACGGTTATGCTCAGGAAAGCGCACCGCGCTTCCATCCTTTTGAAAATGAACGGGTTAAGCCGATCATTATTGATCCTGGCAACCCATCTAATAACTTCGACGACAGCGAAGAAGAAGATGCGCCGCTCACGATGGATGAAATCGAAAAGGATGCCATCAAGAAAACGCTTACAAAGTATAAAGGCCGCCGCAAGGAAGCCGCGGACGAACTCCGCATTTCTGAGCGGACCTTGTACCGGAAGATTAAGCAGTATGATTTGTGAAACGCGGATTACGCGGATGGAGCTGATTTGCGCGGATTTTGATTCACAACATCCATGATCCGCGCAAATCAGCTTCATCCGCGTAATCCGCGTTCCGATGTTAACAATTGCAAAAACGGCCACCTCCCGTGCCGCGACTGCCGATATTTGCGTGTCTGAACGCCCGATTTTCACATTCCAAAACAGTTAAACATACCTACTCGGATGAAGCGCACTTGCATTCTCTTTCTTTTTTCAATCCTCTCGTTTTCAACACTTTTTGCCAACAGCGGCCCAGGCTACAAGATCCGGGTCAAACTCGAAAACTACCCTTCCAATGAACTTATCATTGGATTCCACTACGGAGAAAAACAGTACGTGAAAGACACGGCTATCCTGAGCGCCGATGGGTATTTCACGTTCGAGGCCGACACCCTTTTCCCTCCCGGAGTTTACCTTCTGGTGTTGAAACCCGACAATAATTTTATCCAAATACTGCTCGATGACAAAAATCAGCAGTTTACCTTGACCACCGACGTCAAGGATTCTGTAAATAAAATGAAGGTGAAAGGCTCTCCGGACAACGAGATTTTTTATGAATATCTGGCCTTTCTAAACAAACAGCGCCCTCTGGCAGACACACTTCGTGCGCAATTGGTACGTGCCAAGGGAAATGTAGCGGACTCTACGCGCATCGTCGGAAAGATCGGCGACATTGATAAATCGGTAAAAAAGGCCCAGCAAGACCTCATCGTGAAATACCCTAACTCGCTGGCTGCCAAAATCGTGAAGGCCGCCATTGAGCCAGAAGTTCCCGACTACAAAGGCGAGGAAAAAGAAGTGGCAAAAAAGAAGTTCTTCTGGATACGCAACCACTATTTCGACAATATTGATATTGCTGATCCCGCTTTGTTGCGTAGCCCTGTATTGCATGGTAAAATTGACTATTACATAACGAAGCTAACACCCCAACACCCGGATTCGGTGAATGCCGCATTGGATTACGTTTTCAAAACCATGCAGGGGAAACACAACGGGGAGAACTACAAATACTACCTCATTCACTTCCTGAATCATTACGCAAAATCGAACATTGTAGGCTTCGACGCTTGTTATGTACACATAGCCAATGAGTATTATTGCAAGGGTCAAGCTGCTTGGACTAAAAAAGAAGACTTAGAAAAAATCTGTGACAATGCCCGCCGGTTGGCTCCCATCCTGATCGGGAGAGTAGCGCCCAACATCACGGTGGCAGATCGCAACAATCAGCCCCATGCTTTGTGGGACGTGGATGCCGATTATACGGTGCTGTTTTTTTGGGCTACAGATTGTGGGCACTGCAAAAAAGCCGCGCCGCACATGGTTGAGTTTGCCAAAAAATTCAAAGACCGGGGGGTTAAAGTCTTCGCTGTCTGCACCGGTGTAGTAACCTCCAAAGAGGATTCTAATACCCCTGAAAAAGTACACGATAACTGCTGGAAGGGCCTGGAAGAGAAAGAATTCAGCGATGATTTGTTCTTCAACGTCTACGATCCATACATCCGCAGCAAGTACAAAACCATGTACGACGTGCAAACCACGCCTCAAATTTTTATCCTGAACCGCAACCACGAGATCCTGATGAAACGGATCGGAGCGGAGCAGCTTGGGGAGGTGATGGAGCAAGTGATGAAATTTCAGGAAGAAAAAAAGAAGGGGAAGTAGGATTTACGATTTACGATTTTGGAATGCCCCATGCTGGTGTCCGTCCATCGCATAAGGACAGCATTTAACCTTTGTGCATTTTATCGAAAAATATTTGGAAAAGAAGACAGCCTTTTCTTACTTTTGCGCCTCGATTTTAGAAAAACAAGTTTGCAATAAATTTTCAGCAAAATAGCGTCATGAAAAAAGATATCCATCCGGCCAGTTACCGCCCAGTTGTGTTCAAAGACATCTCGTCAGACGATGCCTTCCTCGGCAAATCTTGCGCGAATACCAAAGAGACCATTACTTGGGAAGATGGCAAAGAATACCCGCTCGTGAAAATGGAGATTTCATCTTTCAGCCACCCGTTTTTCACGGGGCAGATGAAGCTCGTAGACACGGCAGGCCGTATTGACAAGTTCAACAAGCGCTTCGCGAAGTTCTCGAAATAATTTACGAGTTCAGGCGGTGTTTGAAAGTCCCGACAGGCATTCGTGCGTGTTGGGACTTTTTTGTTTCCTAAACCTTCATTTACATCTTGTGTCTAAAAGTGCCCCCAAAGGGCACTTTTAGACACAAGATGTAAATGAAGGTTATTTCTGATTGTTGAAAGATGTAAGTTTGCCCGACATTTACCAGATGTAAGTCGCGCACTCAACAAAATCTGTAAATCTGTTTGGTCGGGGAGTCTGCTTGGATGCCTTTTTTCGAAGGCATCCAAGCAGACTCCCCGACCAAACGGATTCCCCTGATATGAACATCATTCTCTTCGATACCGACGCCCGCAACCACCTGCTTCCACTAACGGCTACCCGTCCGATGGGCGAGTTGCGCGTGGGAATCCTGACCCTTCGCGAAAAATGGGAGCGTCGCCTGCGCGGAGCAGCTTCCTATATTACGCAGGAATATTTGCAGGAAAAATACCCGATTCGGATTGAAGATGAGAATCTTATCATCAATGGCGGGGTGTTTCCCACCGCAGCCCTTTGTCAGCGGATTGGAGCACTCGGTCTGAACGAAGCCTTGCTGGCGGATGGCGAGCTCATCGCAGCCAGACTCAATGAATCCCAGTTCGAGTCGCTGATTGAAGAGGAGGAAGTGGACCAATTACAAGGTCAAGAGCTGGAGGAGAACATCCCCCTCGTGCAAATCACCAAACTTTGGCAACTTGTCCGACTCAATGAACAAGCCCTCAAAGATGATTTTGTGCTGCTTACCGCAGGAAAAAGCTCAAAACCTGTTTCTGACACCAATCGGCTGGTCGGCCCTTCCGAAAACCTTTTTCTGGAGGAAGGAGTCAAGATGGAATTTTGCACGCTCAATCTTACCGCCGGCCCCATCTATATCGGAACAAACAGCGAGGTCATGGAAGGTTCACTACTGAGAGGTCCCATTGCAATTGGTTCAGATTCAATCATTAAGATGGGGGCTAAAATTTATGGTCCCTCCACGTTTGGGCCCGGTTGCCGAGTTGGTGGCGAAGTAGCACGCTCGATATTTTTTGCGAACTCGAACAAGGCACACGATGGTTACCTCGGAGACTCCGTGTTGGGCGAATGGTGTAATCTTGGTGCGGATACGAACAATTCAAACCTCAAAAACAACTATTCCGAAGTAAAACTTTGGGACTATGAGACGGAACACTTTGAAAAAACTGGTCAACAATTTGTGGGCTTGATTATGGGCGATCATACTAAATGTGCCATCAACACCATGTTCAACACGGGCACTGTGGTAGGCACTTTCGCCAATGTTTTCGGCGCGGGTTTCCCCCGAAATTTCATCCCCGATTTTTCTTGGGGTGGCTCCGATGGCTATCGCACCTACAAATTTGCAGAGGCCTGCGAAACGGCCTCCATCGTGATGGCTCGGCGCGGGCAGGTATTCACAGAACTCGAAAAAGCCATTCTTTACCATATTTACGACCGAACAGCACCGTTTCGCACTTGGGAGAAATAGAGTCGTCATTGGGTCATTAAGGTCATTAGGTCATTTATCGTCATTGGGTCATTAGTCATTGTAAATGAACCCAATGACGATAAATGACCTTAATGACCCCAAGACGACTAATGACCTAATGACGATAAATGACCCCAATGACGAATGACCTTAATGACGTAATGACTAAATACGACCAGCGCGGTGTTTCCGCCTCGAAAGAAGATGTTCACGCGGCCATCCAACACTTGGACAAAGGCCTGTATCCCAGTGCTTTTTGCAAAATTTTGCCCGACTTGGCTGCTGGGAACGGCAAATATTGCAACCTACTCCACGCAGACACCGCAGGGACAAAAACCAGCCTCGCTTATGTCCATTGGCGCGAAACAGGCGACCTGTCTGTATGGCCAGGTGTAGCCCAGGATGCCATCGTGATGAACCTGGACGATATGGCATGTGTTGGCTGCACGAACGATATTATCCTCAGCAGCACCATTGGACGCAACAAAGGCTTGATTCCAGCCGAAGTCATCGCCGCCGTCATTCGCGGCACCTCGGATTTTGTTGAAAAGATGCGAGATCATGGCGTGCAACTTTACCTTGCCGGCGGCGAAACCGCTGATGTGGGGGATATTGTACGGACCATTGATGTTGGGTTTACTGCTTTTGCGCGAATGAAACGTAGTGAAGTGCTCGTGCCCAGCATTCGCTCGGGCGATGTCATTGTCGGCCTGGCTTCCTTCGGACAATCTACCTACGAAACCGAGTACAATGGTGGCATGGGGAGCAATGGTCTTACTGCTGCTCGTCATGATGTGCTTTCAAAAGTTTATGCGGAAAAGTATCCTGAGAGTTTTGATCCACGCCTTCCAAACGAAGTAGTCTATACCGGGAATCGGTTGGTAACAGAAAAAATTTTGGTTGAAAATCAAAACATTAGTGTCGGGAAACTCATTCTATCGCCAACCAGAACCTATTTGCCCGTTTTGCAGGAAATCCTTCAGACGCAGCGCAAAAAAATCCACGGAATCATTCACGTCACCGGAGGCGGACAGACGAAAGTGCTGAAATTCGTGAAGGACGTACACATCGTGAAGGACAATCTCTTCGAGTTGCCACCGCTGTTCAAACTGATTCAGGAAAGCAGCAAAACACCTTGGCGCGAAATGTATCAAGTGTTCAATATGGGGCACCGGATGGAAATTTACCTGCCTGCCCAACATGCTGATACCGTGATGGCAATTGCAGAAAAATACGGCATTAAGGCCCGCGTTATTGGGCGCGTAAAACGCTCAGAAGGCGAAAAAGTGACTGTGAAAAGCTCGTTTGGGAAGTTTGAATACATGTAAAATGTGGTCAATGTGTGAAATGTGGTCAATGTGTTTACGCTCACATTTTACACATTTTACACATTGGCCACATTATCCACATTATCCACATTGACCACATTGACCACATTTATTATTATGAAAAAACTATTCACCCTCGCACTCCTCGGCCTGCTTTTTCAGGCTTGCGATCCGGTCCCAGGACTTCAAAAGAAGCTTACAGACCTTGATAAATCTATGGGCGGCGCCAATGTCACCGACAAGGTCAAGGCCGCAGAGTTCATCAAAATATCTGAAGAACTCGCCGGACTGGTGGAAAAATCAAATCCAGACCAATACGTTAATGTGCTTTTAAGAGCTGCGGGCCTTGCCAAAACGGTAGAAAACCCACAAAAAGCCATTGAGCTTTATACCAAAATTGCCAATGGCATGCCGCAGCACAAAAAAGCCCCCACGGCGCTCTTTATGATTGGATTTGTGCAGGAAAATGATCTGGGCGATCTCGAAAAAGCCAAAGCTACCTACGAGTCCTTCCTTCAAAAATATCCAAACGATCTTGATTTTACTGACGATGCGCAAAACGCCATCAAGATGCTGGGCAAAACTCCCGATGAGATCGTTAAGGAGTTTGAACAGCAGGCTGGGCAGAAGCAATGAGCCCTGGGGACAAGTGAGGCGGTGACTCCAAGTCACCGCCTCACTACTACCACGAAATTTTGCATTTTTAAGCGAACCCCAACATACTCTAAACCATAATACTCACCGTACCACTGTCACATCGCCATCGACCCTCACGGCACTCCCGTTTTTCAGCAATAACGTGGCCTGCCACACAAACACGGCTGGGTTGAAGTACGTTTTGCCGTTTTGGGTTCCGTCCCAACCCGATTCAGAAACATTGGGTGGGAAATTCTTTCGGGTAAAAACCAAATTCCCCCAGCGGTCATAAATTTCAAGCATTTGGATCTCAGCGACATGATTCGGGCTGGCGAATAAGGTGAACCAACCGTTCGAACCCTCTGATAAAGGGCGTATCACGCTGGGCGCAAACCATTGGCCATTGATTTCTTCTACCAAAATCCAGATGGAATCTTTCACCAAACAACCGTTCAAGTCCTTAATTTCGATGGTATATAGCGTGTTTTCCCCAGGCTGTACCATCACACCCAAAGAGGTATCGAGTGTCATCACTCCGGTGGAATTGTGCCAGGAAATGACGGCTGGCTGGGCGTTGGTTTGCGCCTCTAATTCGACTGATTCACCGGCCACAATGGTCTGATCCTCACCAAGTTCGAGCCATACTGGAGGCAACTCGCCAATTTGAAACTCCTTGATTTCGCAGTTTTCGGTCACGGAGTAAGTCCCGGGCTGGCAGTATTCCACGCCATTGAAAGTAAGGCAAGGTTGCTCGCAGGTCAAGTTGCCCGCCAGGCCAAGTTGCACCGTTGGCAAAGTCAGGTCCTGCCCGATTTGAAACTCCTTGATTTCACAATTTTCGGTCACGGTGTAAGACCCTGGCTGACAATACTCCACGCCGTTAAAAGTCAGGCAGGGTTGTGCGCAAGTCAGGGTTCCGACCATACCCAGTTGCAGCGTTGGCAAATCCAGGTCCTGCCCGATTTGAAACTCCTTGATTTCGCAGTTTTCGATCACGGAGAAAGATCCCGGCTGGCAGTATTCCACGCCGTTGAAAGTCAGGCAGGGTTGTGCGCAAGTCAGAGTTCCGACTACACCCAGTTGCAGCGTTGGCAAAGTCAGGTCTTGCCCAATTTGAAACTCCTTGATTTCACAATTTTCGGTTACGGAGAAAGTCCCCGGCTGGCAGTATTCCACACCGTTGAAACTCAGACAGGGTTGGGTGCAAGTCAGAGTTCCGACCACACCCAGTTGCAGCGTTGGCAAGGTCAGGTCCTCCCCGATTTGAAATTCCTTAATTTCACAATTTTCGGTCACGGAGTAAGTTCCCGGTTGGCAGTATTCCACGCCGTTGAAACTCAGGCAGGGTTGGGTGCAAGTCAGAGTTCCGACTACACCCAGTTGCAGCGTTGACAAAACCAGGTCCTGCCCAATTTGGAACTCCTTGATTTCGCAATTTTCGGTCACGGAGTAGGTCCCCGGCTGGCAGTATTCCACACCGTTAAAACTCAGACAGGGTTGTGCGCAAGTCAGGGTTCCGACCACACCCAGTTGCAGCGTTGGTAAAGTCAGGTCTTGCCCAATTTGAAACTCCTTAATTTCACAATTTTCAGTCACGGAGTAAGTCCCCGGTTGGCAGTATTCTACGCCGTTGTATGTCAGGCAAGTTTGGGTGCAGGTCAAGGTTCCTACCAGGCCAAGTTGTACCGTTGGCAAAGTCAGATCTTGCCCGATTTGGAACTCCTTGATTTCGCAATTTTCGGTCACGGAGTAAGTCCCCGGCTGGCAGTATTCTACGCCGTTGTATGTCAGGCAAGTTTGGGTGCAGGTCAAGGTTCCTACCAGGCCAAGTGGAACAAGCTGTGGTTGATTCACTACTACGATTATAGTAACAGTGCTCATACACCCAGTGATGGGGTCTGTAGCAGTCACCGTGTAGGGGGTGGTTGCGAGCGGAGTCACGGCCACTTCTTGTGTAGTGTCGCCAGTACTCCAAAGGTAGTTTAGACTGGTGGGGGACGGAGGAGCGGTTTGCAAGATGACGGTCTCGCCGGCACAGACCGGTGGCACCGGGATTACCGGACACCAGGGCGGGGTTAAATCGCCTAATATTTGAAAAATGTGATTGCCGCAACCACCCGGGATTGGCTCGGTGTATTGGCCGGGTTGGGTGTAAGTTTTACCTAAAAAATTGATTTCCAGTTGATTGCAAGTCAGTGTGCCGATCACACCCAAATCGGTGTCCACAGCAGGATTGACATTCACCGTCACTTGGTCGGATGAGACGCAACCGGTTAGAAGATTATGGGCAGTGACCGTATAAGTAGCTGTCGCTGTCGGGGAAACTTCGATTTGTGTTCCGACACTGTTGTTGCTCCAAACATATTCCACGTTGGGCAGAATCGGGCTAACGGCGAGGGTGGCCGTTTGACCGGCACAAATATCCTGCGGCTGGCCCAGATCCATGTTTGGGGGGGAAATGTCCAAATCAATCACAAACTGGTGTTCCCCACAGCCATTTGCGCCTGGTACGGTGTAATTGCCTGGCTGGTTGTAGACATTCCCCATAAAAGAAATTGAAGTCACGTCGCAAGTCAAGGTCCCGACCGTGCCGTGGTTGATCACTACAGTAGGAGTCACGTTGATTAATAGAGAAATTGTGGAATCACAACCTTGGTACGAGGTTGCGACAAATGAGTAAAAGCCACTTCCAGTAGGACAGAATTCATCGCCAGCGATGTACATACATTCACCCTCGCATATTGTTCGGGGGGGCAGATTCATAATGATTGGATAGAGTACCTGTACCGTCGCAACGGCCGTATTGGTGCAACCATTGAAAAGATTTGTGACCGTCACTGTGTAAGCGGCGGGGGACAATGCGTCAAAAGTGATTTGTTGCCCTATCATGTTATTACTCCATGTGTATTGCGCAAATGACGGGTTTCCGATAGCCGTGAGCGTTACAGTTTCGTACAAGCAAACCTTTGGCACGGGTGGAATCAAAACTGTTGGGATATTGAAATCAGCTGTCACAACTGTGCTGTGGCTGTTCGTACAGCCATTTGCAGTGTTCGTCACCAAAAGCGTGTAGGCGCCCGGCGATGAAACAGTGATAGTTGGCTGGTGCTGGCCAAATGGCGTAATTCCAGGCCCCGACCAGAAGTAAGTGTAATTTGGCCCGATAGAGGAATTGCCCCCCAAAGTGACGGAGGGATTGACGCAGGTTAAAACGCCCCCTTGCCCGGCATAGGCAAGCGGCAATGCCCAATCGGCTGTGACCACCATTTTTTTTGTCAAACAGTTCGTCTGTTCCACAATGTAAATACCAGGAGAACAGAACGTTTGGCTGTTATAGGAACAACAGGGCTGCACACAGTTCAATTCACAGTAGATTGTTTCTACGTCGTGATGCATAATCACATCCAATGGACTATCCCCTGGCGTACATCCTTGGCAGCAAGCGCAATAGAAACTGCTGTCTGATGGGGTTAAATGTATAATTTCCCAGAAATAAGAGACGGTGCCAGTCAAAACCGTATCAATCCCCAGCAGGCTCGAATCTACCTGCACCGAGATGGAGCTTACGTTGATGCTATCGCCCACAATGGTCATCCAGGATGGGACGATCCAGTGCAGCACTAAGGAGTCTTTTCCAGCTGGGCAAGTGTCTGGGCAACAAAAATAGCCGTTCCCTCCCGTTGGCGAGCCTACCGACATGGTGCAACTACCTGCCACGAAGTTGTATTGAACTATATCGCCGGGGCAAATATCAACAGGCCCGACCACAGCATTGTTCGTGCAATCACAAGTCACTGGGCCAGGTATGGCTGTACCGATTCCGAACGCTACATGTGCCTGGAATTTGCAATCGGCGTTGTTGAATCCTTCCACCGCGAGGAAATAAATTTCACCTGGCGTGAGGCCTCCTGCGGTGAGTTGGGCCACGCTGCCATCCTGGGCGGATGTTGACGAAAGCAAGGTCATCGTGTCACAATCGCCAGAGAGCAAGAAAAAACCAAGTTCACTTCCTGTTTGACAGTCAAAAACCTGAAAATCAATGGCGATGGAATCTTCGCATGTGGTGATGCGGAGCCAGCCGTTTTTTTCAAAATTGGGAATTTGGTTAGTGGCAAACCCCGGTTGATCGGGCGTGAGGCCAGCGGTTGAGCTGCAATAGCCTTCCAGGTAATTGCCGCACAACAGTGGGGCTTGATGGCAACTGTCGCCCAACGGAGCAGGCAGGTTGAAATTAGTGCAATTTTGAGCGGAAATGAAGGCATTGGACAATGCCAAAAGGGCGAGAAGAAGTAGTTGTTGCTTCATGGGTAAGAAAGTTGGATTAGCCTAAGAGATACCGGGCTTCAATTTTTTCGCTGCTTGGTACGCGGAAATGTTTTTCGGAGGTTTCGCATTCAGGGAGAATTTTCGCAGCGATTTCCAAATTTAAACAATTGATTTTCTTGATTTTATGTCAGATCGCGCAAAGCAATTACCCGCCTTTCAAAACATTTACTTTTAATATTTTAATTCAAAAACAAACAAAAAGTCCTGCTATTGGTACATTTGTCCAACCAAACCTTGTATCATGGACGACACCTTACTTTTATTGCTCGGAGGCATCTTGCTTATAGTCCTTGTCTTTTTAGTCTTGCGCCAACAATCGGGAAATAGCGTACAAAATATTGATAAAGAGCAATTTGTGCCGCGGGAACTCCATGCTTCCATGGTGGAAGAGACCGAACGGTTGCGCTCAGAACTGGCTTCCAAGGAGCGCGAAATCCGCGACGCACACGCCCAACTCGCCGCCCGCGAACAGCAGGTGTACCATTTAGAGGAGAATTTCAGAAATCAAAAAGCGGAAGTCGAACAATTGCAAGTCAAGTTCAAAACTGAATTTGAGAACATTGCCAATCGGCTGTTGGAAGAAAAATCTGTTCGATTCACGGCACAAAATGCGCAGCAATTGCAGACCGTGCTGACGCCCTTGCGGGAAAAAATCAAAGAGTTTGAAGAAAATGTAGACCGCAAGTTTTTGGAAGAAACCCGCGAAAAATCCAGCCTGAAAAAAGAACTGGAACAACTCACCCAGCTCAACCAACAACTTAGTCAAGACGCGCACAACCTCACCTCCGCGCTCAAAGGCCAGAACAAGATGCAGGGCGATTGGGGCGAGATGCAACTGGAAACCCTGCTCGAAAAATCTGGCCTCCAGAAAGGCATTCACTTCCTCTCTCAGGCCACTTTCCGGGACGATGACGGTGCCGCCAAACGCCCCGATTTTGTGATTCAACTTCCTGAAAACAAGCAACTTATCGTGGATTCAAAGGTGTCGCTTACGGCCTTTGAACGGTATTTCAATGCCGCCGACTCTGTGGAGCGCGAACAGCATTTGAAAGCCCATGTCAGCAGCCTCCGCAGTCATGTGGACAACCTGAGCCGCACCAATTACCAGACGCTTTATTCCATCAATACACCCGATTACATGCTGCTGTTTGTGCCGCTTGAAGGGGCGCTTACGGCGGCTTCACAGGCCGATCCAAGGCTTTTTACGGATGCCTTGGAGCGGAACATTGTGATCGTAACCACCAGTAGTTTGCTGGCCACGCTGCGCACAGTGGCGCACCTTTGGAAACAGGAAAAACAGACAAAATCAGTGCTGGAAATAGCCAGGCAAAGCGGCTTATTGTACGATAAATTCGTGGCTTTTGTGGACGATCTGCGCACTGTTGGCGCAAGGCTGGATAATGCCCGTTCAGCCTACGACGATGCAATGCACAAGCTCACTAACGCCGGGCGTCCGGGAGACACCCTGATAGGTAAAGCCGAGAAAATCAAGGAATTAGGAGCGCGAACGACCAAGTCGCTTCCGGTTGAATTACTTCCCGAGGAAGAATGAAGCGGGACGTTGGACTGTTGGACATTGGACTGTTGGACGTTGGATTGTAGGACATTGGACTGCTGGATATTGGACGTTAGATTTGAGCGCAAGTCCAATGTCCCACAGTCCAAAGTCCACCAATCAAAAGTGCGGGCAATTACACTTGGGCTTGAACAGACTGCAACTCTCCAGTACAATCATGCCGACTGTAAGAAGGAAAAATGCGATGCGCCACCAGTTAAAATTGAATTTTTTCATAGCAATGTAATTATTTTTAATGGGCGAATGTACCCGAAAGGTTTTGAATCAAACTAATTTTTAACAGCAGGTTAAACATCCAGCGTCTAGCGTCCAATGTCCAAGGTCCACCGTCCACCGTCCACCGTCCAACATCCCAGAGTCCTCATCGCACCACTCAACTGGGGGCTTGGCCATGTTACGCGGTGTGTGCCCTTGATAAAGGCCCTGGAGCGTATGGATGCAAAGGTTATTTTGGCTTCCGATGGTGACGCATTGAATTTATTGAAGGCCGAATTTCCACATTTGCCAGTTTTTCAATTGCCCTCCTACCACATTCGTTATCAAACCGAAAGCATGATATGGAACCTGGCTCGGCAGATGCCGCGTATCACCTACGCCATTCGGGCAGAGCAATGGGCAACAGAACGATTGGTTCGCAAACATGGTATTACAGGCATTATTTCAGACAATCGTTATGGATGTTTCAGTCCCCGAGTACCAAGCGTCATGCTCACCCACCAGATACATTTGCGTGTGCCGAACGCTGCCTTACAATGGATCGCGAACCAAGTGCTGCGGCGTGCCCTACGCAAGTTTGATTCGATTTGGGTTCCTGATGTAGCACAAGATCTGAATCTTTCCGGCGAACTTTCCCACCCGCCGCTCCAAGGTTTTGATCTTGAGTATATAGGTTTGCTTTCAAGATTTACCACCGTCTATGAGCCGGAGCGTCCAATGTCCAATGTCCAAGATCCAACCTCCAACGTCCAACGTCCAATGTCCAACGTCCAACGTCCAACGTCCAAAGTTGCCGTTGTCCTCTCCGGCCCTGAACCACAGCGAACTTACCTAGAGCGAATTTTGATGGAACAAGCCCTCACATTGCCGTCTAAATTTGTTTTTGTTAAAGGTAAGACGGAGGTCAGAGAACACCATTTCGTTGCAGAAAATGTGGAAGTAGTATCTTACCTGACCTCTAATGATTTGAGTCAATTGCTTCAATCGAGTCAGGTAGTAGTGTGTCGAGCAGGCTACAGCAGCTTAATGGACCTGGCCGCTTTGGGTGGGAAAAAAGCCATTTTGATTCCTACGCCCGGCCAAACCGAACAGGAATATCTGGGGGAATTCCTTTCCCGCCAGGGCATTTTTATTTGTCAAGAACAAAAAAAAATTGACCTTGAAGCAGGACTTCGTACGGTAGAAAAAACGAGTGGTTTTACAGCCCAACCATTTGATTTCGAGGCATTTGAGAAAATATTAGAAGCGTGGTTGCAAAAATTGCAAGAGTCCAACTAATTTAATGTCCAATGTCCAATGTCCAATGTCCAATGTCCAATGTCCAATGTCCAATGTCCAATGTCCAATGTCCAATGTCCAATGTCCAATGTCCAATGTCCAATGTCCAATGTCCAATGTCCAATGTCCAATGTCACTTCCCCGTCGCATTCATAGCACGTTCCAGTCCGAGCGTTACAAAGGTTTTGATTACTTCCTCTGCTTTTTCGAAGATGCGGGACAGTTCGGCTTTTTCGTCCTCTGTCCATTTCCCAAGCACAAAATTGACTTGTTTGCCTTTGGAGAAACTGCTGCCAATCCCGATGCGCAAGCGTGGATAGGTATCTGTGGCGAGCAATTCCTGAATACTTTTGAGGCCATTGTGGCCGCCGTCTGATCCTTTGGGGCGGAGCCGCTGTTTGCCAAAATCCAGGTTCAGGTCGTCAAGCACTGTGAGACTGTTTTCAACGAGGATTTTCTCTTTTTGCAACCAGTATCGTATGGCCTTGCCGCTGAGATTCATGTAGGTGTTGGGCTTCAAGAGTAGGAGCGTGCGGCCTTTAAATTTTACTTCTGCCAAGTCGCCGTGGTGGTTGCTTTTCCATTCGCCACCCAAATTTTTACACAGAAAATCAAGCACTTCGAAGCCTACATTGTGCCGGGTGCCTTCGTATTCGTACCCGATATTGCCGAGTCCTGTGATGAGGTATTTCATTTTTGACCGTTGACCGTTGACTTTTGACCGTTGACTTTTTTACCCGCCGAAGCCATCCTGCCCGCCAAGGCTTGGCAGGCGAGAGCGTAGGAGGGTGACCGTTGACTGCGCAAAAGTAGTGAGGCGTACTCAAATTTAAAGGCAACCTTTTTGCTGCAAAAAGCATCTTTGTGGCCATGAGAAATTTTTTTTATTGCGCTGGTTTCGTCGTTGGGATTGCTTTAATCGGTCTTTCCTGCCGCAAGGACGACGGCCTCGCACCCGGTTTTGATATGGTGTTTCAGCGGGAGTTTAGCATTCCAGCGGGCATAGGTTCGCAGGATGTACACCATTTTCAACTGAAAAACATCCCTTCCAATTGGAAGCAGTATCTGGATCAGCATGGAAAGACGGCGGAAGAAATAACGGGCGTAATCACAGCGCAGGCGAGTTTGGGCGGGGTATTTGGAGATGCCGATCTGGGTGTGGTGGATAGGATTTTTGTCCGAATTTACGATGAATCCAATGAGAATGATTATCTTGAAATCGCTTACCGGGATCCAACACCCCTGGGCCCGGGCAATGTTTTGCCGCTCATTCCCTCCTTGGCCGATTCCAAGCGTTTTTTTACCAGCCCGAGGTTTTCCGTTGATGTGGTCGTCTATTTGCGCGGTATCACGCAAGATCAGAGCGATGTAAGGCTTGATTTGACGATGCGGGCTACTTATTAAGCTGTAAAACTACCCATTAGGGTAATCTAAATGAGGGGCACTACGGAGTAGCCGTTTTTCTAAAAATATCATTTACGGAACACTCAAAGGTGGGCAAAGCGGCGGCAGCGGAGCAAATTTGATCGCCGCTCCGGACAATCATATTTTCGAGATTTGCACCGCTATAAACATTCACTTCCTGTTCGCTAGGGTAAATGAGCCACACAATTCGTACGCCAGCTTTTCGATAATCACGCATTTTTTCTACCACACGAATGGCTGCATCGTTGTTTGAAATCACTTCAATGACAAAAGTAGGGATTTCAATCACGCCAGGTTTTGATAAATGATCTATTTGCTGGTCTGTAAGCCACGCAAAATCAGGGCGACGATGGATTTCTGGGAAAAAGAAAAGGTCTGGTTCAGCCAGGAGTTGGCCAGAGGTTTTACCAGCTATTCTTAGCTTGATAAAAATCTCTTGGAGATTCCGTTGAATGTAGAGTTGCGTTGGATTCATTGTGTTTGTTGTTTTCTGAACCAACCCGTTTACCCATTCATAAGTATGTCCGTCCTCGCGTTGCAAGTAGCGACTGGAGAACTCTTTCCAAGTAATGCGCTTTGGTTGTCGGGCAGGCAATGGACGTTCAGAGACAATTGAAACGCCTCCGGATTTGGTGGGTATGTTTTGCGCTGAGGTAGATTCCATGCGGGATTTTTATTGCAAATTTACAAAAAACTCCCGCATAAGAGAACTTCCCTAAAGCCATTATGTCAAAAAAAAAACCGTGTTTCATCGAATAATTCTGTTTGCTCCGAGATGGTGACGGAAGTTTGCGCCTTCAAACGCATTCAGGGCAACACATGAAACAACGCTACTTTTTTTTCTTTTTCCTTCTTTCCGTTCCTCTATTTGCTCAAAAGACTACCGTTCAAGGCCGGGTGCTCGATAAATCCAAAGCACCCCTCATCGGAGCAAATATCTTTCTTCTCGACACCTACGATGGAGCTACCTCGGATGCCGAGGGAAACTTCAAATTCGACACCGAAGAATCTGGCCCCCAGGTTTTGTTGGTGAAATATTTGGGCTACGATTCTGTATCTCAACAAGTTAACTTACAGGGGGGCGTGCTCGAGTTCAATCCGGTTTTGCGCGAAAGTTTCAACGAACTCAAAGTTGTGGTCATCACTGCTGGATCCTTTGAGGCCAGCGACGAGCGCAAAGTAACCGTGCTAAAACCACTCGACATTGTGACAACGGCTTCTGCCGGAGGCGATACTTACGGCGCACTTAAAACACTGCCAGGCGCTCAGGTTTCTACCGGGGATCAGGAGGGGCTTTTTGTGCGCGGCGGAAGTGGTACCGAAGCGCAGACTTTTATTGATGGAATGTTGGTGCGCACACCCTTTACAGCCAGTACGCCGGATTTTGCGGCCCGGGGACGTTTCAGTCCGTTTTTGTTCAAAGGCACTGTATTTAGCACTGGCGGGTATTCGGCGCAATACGGTCAGGGGATGTCCTCTGCATTGATTTTAGATTCGCAGGATTTGCCCGAGCGCTCCGCAGGTACACTTGCTGTTTCCTGTGTAGGATTGGGTTTTGGGCAACAAAAGCTTTGGAAAGAAAAGGGTCGCGCCATAGGAGGGAGTGTCAATTACACCAATCTGGGCCCCTATTTTTCTTTGATACAACAAACCCCGGATTTTACCCATAAACCTGAATTTATTGGCACCGAGGGCTTTTTTCGCCAAAAAACAGGAAAAAGCGGGCTTTTAAAGTTTTACGGTTATTACAATGCCGGGCGTGTGGGCTTCAATACCAAAGCGCCCAACGACAGCATTTTTGGTTTTGATGTGAAAAATGCCAATGCTTACACCAATCTCAGTTGGGTGGGTTTCCTGAATGAGGAATGGAAATTGAACCTCGGGTCCTCCTTCTCGCATGACCGCAATGATATTGCTACCTCCTACAACGCGGGTTTTTTGAACCCTGACACGTTCAATATTCAGAACTCACTGACACAGATTCGTGCGGTGGCAACGCGTTTTTTTGGCCGGCTTACCACTCTGCGCTTTGGCGGGGAATACCAATATGCCACCGATGATTTTGACAGCCAGCGTGGTTTTGGGAGCGATCTTCGGGACCACTATGGAGCATTTTTTGCAGAATCAGACCTTTATGTCACCACAAAACTGGTAGCGCGATTGGGGCTGCGCGCTGAACATTCGAGCTTGTTGGATCAGGCCAGACTTTCCCCCCGAGTGTCTTTGGCCTATAAATTGGCCGATGCTTCTCAGGTTTCCTTCGCTTGGGGACACTTTTACCAAAAGGGCGACAGCTTGATGCGATGGCAGGGCCAGTTCGGAGGTGCTATACCGGGCTTTCAAAAAGCAGAGCACTATATCCTTAATTATCAATACATTAAAGACGACCGCACGGTTCGTCTGGAGGGCTTCTATAAAAAATATGAGGATCTTGTGACTACCCTCGGCACACTCGCCAACAACGGGAAAGGTTATGCACAGGGACTGGAATTGTTTTACCGCGACAAAAAAACATTGAAAGGTGTGGATTACTGGGTTTCCTACTCCTGGCTTGATACCAAACGGCAATTCCAGTGGTATCCTTCGGAAGTGCAGCCTACTTTTGCAGCCAACCATGTGGTTAGCCTGGTCGCTAAAAAGTATTTCTCCAAGATTCGAACCAGCGTCGGCATGGCCTATAATTACGCCACAGGTCGGCCTTATTACAATCCGAATCCAACTGTTGGTTTTTTGACGGAACGAACTCCCGCATACAATAACTTGAGTATCAATGCCAGTTATCTTACGATGGTGCGTAAAGCGTTTACGGTGTTCGTGATCGGTGTGACCAATGTACTCAATCAAGAGCAAGTTTTCGGATACAGGTATTCGTCCGATGGAACCATGCGCACGGCTATCAGCCCCGCTGCCAAACAGTTTTTCTTTGTTGGCGCGTTTTTCAGCTGGGGCACCGACCGGCGTCAGGAGGTTTTGGACAACCAGAACTAAAATGGGGATTTGTTTATTTGGGGATTTGGGGATGAACCAAAGCTTGGGATTTGACCCTTGAAAAGCAGGCATCTCAAGATTTGGCCTATCCCCAAATAAACAAATCCCCAAATCCACTATTCACAATTATTTCAATCATGAGAAAAGCATTATCAATCACCGCACTCTTTCTTTTTGCCCTTGCAATGCAGGCGCAAACGACCAATGAAAAGTTCGTCAAGGCGATGGAAAAGGCCCTTTCGGGCATGGACACGCTGAAAACAGCCGAGCAGTGGCTGGCTGCCTCCAATAACTTTGAGCGAATTGCCCAAAAAGAAACCAAAGAATGGTTGCCGCATTATTATGTGGCATTTTGTCAAACCATGGCTTTTAATCTGAGCCAGGACAAAACCATGTACGAGCTCTTTGCAAAACGTGCCGACGATTTCATCACCAAGGCCGATGCTTTGAACCCAGACAATTCTGAAATCTATGTGCTTAAGAACATGGTTTCAGGGCTTTACATCCGAATCAATCCTATGGTGAACGGTCAAAAATATGGCCCGATGGCAGCGCTTCAACTTGAAAAAGCGAAAAGTCTCGACCCCGAAAACCCTCGCTCTTTTATGCAGGAGGGAGTAACACTGCTCTTTACGCCACCACAATGGGGAGGAGACAAAGTAAAGGCCAAGGCAACGCTGGAAACCGCTGCTGCCAAGTTTGAGGCATTCAAGCCAGCCAGCAGCATTCACCCCAACTGGGGCAAAACGACGAACGAGCGATTTTTGGAAATGGCAAATAAGTAAGGGGCGACTTTCGCACCATTGCCTACTTTTGCGGCCAAAATAGATCATCTCTCACCCTCTCACGTCTCTCACCCTCTCACGTCTCTCGCCCATGGAAGTTCTAACCGCACCACTTACCTCCCCCGCTACTGTTACATCCAACTCCGATACTTTCCCGATCAATGGCACGGATCATCTGGAATTGTATGTCGGAAACGCCAAACAAAGCGCGATGTATTACCAGGCAGCTTTGGGATTCAAAATTGTGGCGTATGCGGGTCCTGAAACGGGCGTGCGCGATCGTGTGAGTTATGTACTCCAGCAAGAAAAAATCCGAATTGTACTTACCGCCTCTTTGTTACCCGGCACCGAAATCGCCCAGCATGTGGCTGAACACGGGGACGGTGTGAAAGTATTGGCGCTTTGGGTAGATGATGCGGAACAAGCCTTCAACACGGCCATTGCTCGGGGTGCAGAGGCCGCTTTTGCGCCTAAAACCTTGCGCAATGAGGATGGTGAAGTCGTATTGGCAGCCATCAAAACATACGGCGACACCATTCATACCCTGGTGGAACGAAAAAACTACCAAGGCATTTTTATGCCGGGCTACGAGCCCCGTACAAACGCATATCCCTCAAAATCAGTAGGTTTGAAGTATGTGGATCACTGTGTGGGCAATGTCGAACTCGGTGGCATGAACAAGTGGGTAAAGTTTTATCAGGACGTAATGGGCTTTAAGTTGCTCATCACTTTTGACGATAAAGACATTTCTACAGAATACACGGCACTCATGTCTAAAGTGGTGAGCAATGGAAATGGCTACATCAAATTCCCGATCAACGAGCCCGCCAAAGGTTTGAAAAAAAGCCAGATCGAAGAATACCTCGATTTTTACCAAGGAGCGGGGGTGCAGCATATCGCGGTGGCTACCGACAATATTCTGGAGACAGTGGCTCGGATGCGCGCCAACGGAGTAGAATTCCTCTACGTTCCAGAAGTGTACTACGACGATGTAATAGATCGTGTTGGGGAAATCGAGGAAAATATTGAGGACTTAAAGGCCCTGAATATCCTTATTGACCGCGATGAAGATGGCTACTTGCTCCAGATTTTCACCAAGCCGATTCAAGACCGACCGACAGTTTTTTTTGAAATTATTCAGCGCCGGGGAGCAAAGTCCTTTGGCAAGGGGAATTTCAAGGCACTCTTTGAGGCGATTGAGCGGGAGCAGGAATTGCGGGGGACTTTGTAAAAATTTGGGGATATTATTCTGCGGATTCATACCTTTGTGCAATAGTTTTTGGCACAATACTTAATTACCTTTATTTAGAATGAATGAAGCGCCCATATTCACATTTTCCTACCTTGGCGCAACTGGTATTGGCTTGGTTTGGGGATGGTGGTGTTTTATGCGTTTTAGCGCATCTAAAGGCAAACTGCTAAATAGGCTCATAATACTGGTTTATACGATGGGTGTAATTGGTATGACCTATTGGCAGGTTGGTGGTTTGGCTAGCCTGATTCTTTTGCTTGCCGCTTGTGGAGCCGCATTTTTTCATTATATGTGGCGACAATACTTGCAAAAAAAATATCTGTAAAATCTATTCTCACTATTCAAACTAAAAATATGCAAACTTCCACAATTCAACTTTTGGGCGCTGGCGGCTTTGGCTGCATTATCGGATGGTATGTCTACTATATTAACCGATACCGCAAAGGGGACGTTCAACTGAGCGACCTGGTCACGGTACTTGGAGTTATAGGTGGCGGATCTGTCTTAGCATTGTTTAAAGAGGGGACTGATCTTTTCGGTGCTTACGGAATCGGGCTATTCGTGGGCTTTTTTGCTTATTTCCTTGTACTGATTTTTCTGGTCGGCCTATCTAAAAACTTCAATGCCGATTGGTTTCTGGATGGGCGCCGGATGAAACCTAAAGGAGACTATTATATTCCCGATGAAGTGCGGGCCACAACTGGGGCGATGAGAGCCAACACGGACGATGCTGACTTGAATCAGTAGTTTGTTGGTAGCTTCCTTAATGATAAATAGTTGTGTCTGTAGGTGGAAAATGTTTTGGAACCCTTGTTCTTGTATGTCAGGAACGAAGGCTTCTATTTTATTTGAAAGATAAGAAAATCGAATAAATTATGTACTATTTTTACCCTATACTGACAATGCCTTAATAAAATTTTCTAATGAATTATGGATAAAAGATACATCTTTGAGCTGATCGCAGGTTTAATTACCTCAGTAATCGCTTTGACCTTGATTTTAAAACTGCTGAGGTCTTTGAATAATGGTTATCGATCAGAGAAAAAATCACCTTTTCCTCCTGACCGTTCCGCTCCTCCTCCGCAGAAGTCTGCTCCTCCTGACCGTTCCGCTCCTCCTCCGCAGAAGTCTGCTCCTCCTGACCGTTCCGCTCCTCCTCCGCAGAAGTCTGCTCCTCCCTCGCGGTCTCTACCTTCTGCTCCAGCTGGGGAGGATAGGCCTAAACTTCCTGATCCTTGGTCCACATCCCCTCCGACGGCATATGGTAAGCCGCCTAGGCGTAAATCAATTCCAGGTAAGAAGGCTCCGTTTGATGACGATGACCTAGAATCAGCTCATCTCCCCAAAAAAGAAGGCCTCGAGAATGAAAAATCTGCCCCTGCACCAAAACCCCGTTTCGTCAATATTGGATTTTCGGAAAAAGACAAACCAGAATCCTTCCTTTCTAGGGATATGACCTTGGCAACTGATAGATACTATTTTTTTGGGCTGGAGATAGGAGACATATTACCAAACTCGATGGGGCCAGAGCAGGGTCCTTTTCCAATTAAATACCTTCCCGAAGAAGCAGAACTAGAGGTCGCTTTATACGTCTTGGGCGGATTCAGTATCCCCGCCGAGACAGGGATTGGCAAGTTAAAATTGACAGGTGATTTGGTAGAAGTAGCCCATCAGCCTCAAGCATTTTTTCAGATACCCGTTTCGCAAGCGATACTCAATAAACGTTTGCTATTCGGCATACAGACTGCTGAGCGGGAAGGAACGGGTTGGTTGAAATGCAATATTTATTGTCAAGGGATTCTTGTGCAGTCTTGGGAAATCAGGGCTGAAATTCGCGCCCAGCCCCAAGCTCAGGCAAGTGCGCTTGCATACGAATTACCATATTCTTTATCGTTTACGCTCACAGCGGAGCAACTTAACCGGAATCCAGAGCATAAACTCAGCGTATTGCTAAGTGAAAGCGATCAAGACAGTCATAGTTTTCAGATTTTTGGTCGCCATCAATTTAAAAATGACGCTTCCTTTGATGAAGGGGAGATCGCCAATGCACTTGACGAAATACGAGGCGCATTCCGTAAGGCGGCTTGGGGCACGGAAGATGAACTGAATGAGGAGGCTTATCGGTATAAAGGTAATGCCAAAAATCTCAATCGCCTAGCCACTGATCTTTTCATGTTGGCTAAAAGAGGTTGGAATCTTTATGACGCATTAATTAACCGCTTGGCCAATGGTGACGCTAAGCAGGTTAAAAAACTAAAAGACCTGATGCGGGAGCCAGGGTATGTACAATTGGTACTTCAAAAGAACGCCAGACGTGTGTTGCCTTTCTCAGCTTTATACGACCATCCTTTGAATCCAGGTGTTTCTTCTGATCGATATAGCTTGTGTGATAGTTTTGTCTCGGCTTTGGAAAAAAATCAGCCGTTGACCGAATGTGCTTGTTTTCAGGGTAATTGCCCGAATCAAGAGGATACACTTGTTGTTTGCCCGAGTGGTTTTTGGGGATACCGACATTACTTAGGTATGCCTCATTCCATAAAATACAGGCCGTTCGCACCAGCGGCAATTTTTTATGACAAGCAACCCGAATTCATGATATCGGTCTGGAAAGGCGACGATTTTAAGCAGCGAGAATCACATGTTGGAAGGCTCCGCAACCAAAGTCAGATCAACTGGAAATACGCGGATAATTTCGCTTCCACTATGAAATTGTTGAAAGAACAAGAGTTGAGCTTGGTTTATTTCTATTGTCACGGTGGATTGAGCGGCTCCTATCCATATCTACTGGTTGGAAATGACGATAGAGACAAGATACTGCCCAGCAGTTTCAGAGCCGAAAATATCTATTGGGAAAATTCGTGTCCGCTTGTTTTTATAAATGGATGTCACACGACTGCTTTGTCACCTGAGCAGGCTTTGAATTTTGTGACTGTTTTAGTGGAAAATTCCCAATGCGCAGGTGTTATCGGTACGGAAATCACCATTTTTGAAGAGTTAGCAGTCGCTTTTTCAGAATCTTTCTTAGATCGGTTTGCCAACGGTGTACCCGTAGGCCGTGCGATTCGTGATGCTCGTTTGGACCTTCTCAAGCAATACAACCCATTGGGTTTGGTTTACATTCCTTTCGTAATGAGTGGGCTACAGTTGATGAGGAAAGCCCATGATTTCTAAAAAACATCCAAAGACCGAAGCCAAGTGTCCACGAATACACCATCAAGTATACCCTACTATCTAGACCTCCAAACCACCTCTTCCACCCCCAATTCTTTCGCTAAATACCGCGCCAGCATAAAGAAATAATCCGAGAGCCGGTTGAGGTATTGCAATGCCAAATCCTCTACAGGTTCGCCGGATTGAAGGAGTGCAACCGTCAGGCGCTCGGCACGGCGACACACCGTGCGGCATACATGGCAAACGGACACGGTTTTATGCCCTCCGGGAAGGATGAAATGTTTGAGAGGCGGCAATTGTTCGTCCATCACATCCATTTCATTCTCCAACAGCTTGATATCTTCAGGTAATAGGTCGGGTGTAGGCGGATGCTTGGCCGGGTCGGAAGCGAGGTGCGCGCCCAGCGTAAAAAGTCGGTGCTGGGTATGGGCTAAGAGGCCTCGAATATGTTGGTTTTCAACAGAATCACGCAAAAGTCCAACGAACGAATTGAGCTCATCCACGGTGCCGTAAGCATCTACCCTTAAGTCACTTTTGGGTACACGTCGTCCGCCAAAGAGTGCGGTTTCACCCTTGTCTCCTGTTTTGGTGTAGATTCTGAAGGCCATTTAATTTATTGTTTAACGAATTCGTACCCGCCTTTTGTAGCTCCCCATACCTGTTCGCCCTTTTCGTTGAAACCTTGGTCCCAACTACGAAGTTCTGTCTTGGTGATGGTTGCTTTCGAAGAGGCATATTTAGCACCACGGAGGGTGCTCTCGCAACCGATTCCTTGTGTTGCGCCAGCAAATGAGCCATCTTTTTGCTTTTTCAAAAAAACGGTGCAACCCTCGCGCAAGCTCAGATCAGCGGGTTTCAAACGGTCGAACGCTTCGGGCGTTTTGAATTTCCCTGCCCAATTGGCTGGCTCTGGCAGGGTATATACAATGCTTTTAAAACCATCTTTTCCATCCCTTTCGACCTTGTAAACCCGCTGACGATAGGGCTTGGATTCTGCAGCGGCGGTGGCTTGCTCCACATAAAGCCAATGATTGGCCTTGTCGTGTTTCCAAATTGGGCGGATGTGCAATCGAATATCATAAAAATCAGAATCCCGCTGGCTTTGGGCTTGGCTGCTGAAATCACCCACCATGAAGCTTACGAGTTGCTGCAAATCTTGTTCCGCCGCTGTTTTGACGGAGCCGGTGGTGGAGCATTGCCAGAGCAAACTTGCCAAAATGGCCAGCCCCAGCATTGGATTTAAACGATATAAAATCATTGCTTTTCTGTGGCGCTTGCAGGTTCTGTTACTTCTAAGCCCGACGATGGCGTTGGTTTTTGACCGGGTTTAGTGGCAGTTCCTTGGCTCATGCAAGAGCTGCAGGCCACTTTTTCGCCGTTTAGCGCCTTCCAAGTTAGGGGCGCCCATTCCTGAAATGGTTTGCGCAGTTCCACTTTCTTGGTGCGCGCCTGTGCCAATGGAAAGCGTTCGAGCAACACAGTTTTGAGCTTAGGCTTTAAAATAGAAACAATGGAACCAAATTTTTCATCCGTAACCAGCGGAATGAGTTCGATACAGGTGGTTGCATGTTGGAGCGTTTCGATCCCATCCACCGTGCCACTAAATTCCAGGAGCGATTTAATAGCTTTTTGATCGCCACTTTGAGCCAGGTGTATATTATCCATGTATTTGAATGCGGCCCATTCGGCGGTTTTGAGCACGTCGCTGAAAACTTCCACCTCCACTTTTTTACCCTTTTGGGCATGGAGCATACAGGGAAAAAGCAAAGCAAAAAGAGTTGCTGCCAGGAAAATACTTCTCATGGGAAAAAGATTTAGGTTAAAAAAAGATGGGCAAAGATACAGCCCCCCAAACATCTTCATGGAAAATCAATTTATGTTGTGAAGGCTTTGCCTACTTTTGCGCCGCTTTTAACGCAAGGCAGCTTGCGACATTACCACTAAACATTTATCACTTACCACTCTATCCATGGGACGCGCGTTTGAATTCCGCAAAGAAAGAAAATTTAAGCGTTGGGCCGGCATGGCCAAAACCTTCACCCGCATCGGGCGAGAAATCGCTCTGGCTGTAAAAACAGGAGGGCCAAATCCTGAATACAACTCCCGACTTCGCGGGGCCATTCAGAATGCCAAAACGGCAAACATGCCTAAGGCAAACGTCGAAAGCGCCATTAAAAAAGCCTCTGGCAAAGAAGCCGAAAACTTTCAGGAACTTATCTATGAAGGGAAAGGCCCTGGAGGAGTAGCAGTTTTGGTAGAAACGGCTACCGACAACCCTACCCGCACGGTCGCGAATGTAAGGATGTATTTCGATCGCTGTGGCGGCGCATTGGGCACTTCTGGCAGCGTTTCGTTCTTATTCGACCATAAAGGTGTCTTCAAAGCAAAAGCAGAGGGCCACGAATGGGATGAGCTTGAACTTGAACTTATTGATGCCGGCTTGGAGGAACTAAAACGCGAGGAAGACGAAATGGTGCTACTCTGTGCATTTACAGACTTTGGGACGCTTCAAAAAGCCCTGGAAGACCGCAATATTGAAACCTCCAGCGCTGCACTAGAATACATCCCCAACACTACCAAAAAGCTAGACGATGCAGAAGTGGAAGCCGTGGTAAAACTCATTGACCGGCTCGAAGACGACGATGACGTGCTGAATGTGTACCATACGATGGATATGTCTGAGTAGGGTATCAGCCTTCGTCATCGGAGTCAACTGCTGGAGTGTCAGAAATGTACGTTTCTTGCATCACAGGGGAAGTGAGTTCAAAATCGGGGTCCCACACCCACAAACCCTGCTCGTATTCGCGGGTCATGAGGGCAATATTGTCCAAGTGATATTTGCGTTGCAAACGCGGAAAACGATACCGCGACCACAACGAATCTTCATCAAATGCCACGTTGGTAGCGATGCTTTCGCGGAGTGCGAAAAGGTATGCCTGTGCTTCGGTGCGGCGTTGCAGCCAGTCGTTAATGTTCAACGCTGGGTCGCCATGGCCAGGTACCATCCGGGTGAACCAGTTTCGATCATGGATGCGGGGAAGTTTCTCCAGTGTTTGTTCGTAGTCTACGCTGCTCTGATAAATGAAGGGGAACTCGCAGTTGCACAAATAATCGCCTGCGATGCAAAGCCCCAGTTGCCACACGATCACCATCATGCTATCAGCCGTATGGCCTGGCGTTAGGTAAAAAGACATTTTGGTATTGCCATAGCGGTATTGCACCCCATCGCGGAAAACCAGAAAATCTCCTTTGGGATAAACAATAGGGTAGGGGCGCTGGATGTAGTACTGCTCATCAAACTCAAGACATTTCTCTACACAACGTTCGTGATCAGGGTTTT
>Ga0247843_1002323_pt1 | contig 35215 bp, 28 predicted proteins | sample LaCruzMarch2017__FD_192420 | JGI IMG/M metagenome (GOLD analysis project Ga0247843, IMG submission 192420) | Freshwater microbial communities from meromictic Lake La Cruz, Castile-La Mancha, Spain - LaCruzMarch2017_8m | ecosystem: Environmental > Aquatic > Freshwater > Lake | place: Spain... | reverse complement strand
CCATGACCTATTTTGTTATGATACTTGCACAATTCATTATTGCAGTATTGTAACTCTTTAAATTTGTCAAAATCTATAACATTCATGACGCAAAGTTAAATATCATAAATTATAAACCCAGTACCCAAATTCCCATTTTGATATGAAAGATTTTTACAAGGCAGACTTTTACCGCTCAATTTTTATAAACTGTAGTTTTAATCATGCAATTTTGCAAGGAGCTAACTTACAAGAAGTTGATTTACAAGGAGCTGATTTACAAGAGGCTAATCTACAAGGAGCTAATCTACAAGGAGCCAAATTACTAAAAGCGAACATACGAGGAGCCAAATTACAAGGGGCTACTCTATAAACTACTTAAAGATTAATGTTATTCACACAAAACCGCCACAAAGCCCAAGCTCTGCGGCGGTTTTTATAATGAACGGTTAACCAATAACGGTCTTGCTCCTACTTCTTCAAATTCGCCAAATACTCAACCACGTCGCGAATCTCTCTTTTTGACATCAATGAACCCATCGGTGGCATACCTGACGGCATGTTTTCGCGCTTGGTAATACGCGCTACCGGAATCACCAACGGCTCCGCATCGGACGTATTGACGGTCAATTCTGTGGCAGTTTCTTTAGCCAATGTGCCGTTTACTACCTGTCCGTCTTTGAGTGTGAGAGACACCGTTCCAAAACCCGGCGAAAGTCGAGCGCTTGGTTCGATCAATGCCTGCAACAGTTGCTCGCGGGTTAAGACATCACCGATATACGTCAATGAAGGCCCTACTGCTCCACCCGTACCGCCAATGGCATGACAACGTACGCATTGAGCCGTTGAGTTGTTGTTGAAAATATTGCGACCCTGGAAACGGTTACCGCCAAAAAGAGTTTCTGCATATTCGTCCAACAACGTAGCACCCGGCTTCAAAGATGCCATTTTGGTCTTCAATGCCGCTATACCGGAGGCTTCGACAGTTTCTTTCAATTCCAATGAAAGATTAGTTGACAGTTTCTTATCTTTGAGTTGGTCGATCAAACCATCCAGAATCACCTGCGTTTTGTCGGCATCCATTTTACCCAATACTTCCAACATTTTCTGTTGCTCGCGTACCGTGCCATTCGTAAATACCGAATTCACGATGATAGGCAACATTTCTTTGGTCATATTTTTGTTATCCAACAATCCCAAAGCTACCGTACGTACACTTTCGTCTTTATCGTCCATGCCTTTTTTAATCATGCCGTCCATTTGGGCATAGCTTAATTGATTCAGAGCAGGCAAAATGGCGGCTTTCACTTTGACGTTCTCCGTCGCGTCATAGATTTGAACTAACTGTGCATTCGCAGTGGTAATCTTCAAATCAGCCAGTAAACCTGCTACTGCAATAAGGGTTTCCAGATTCTTTTCTTTCAAAAATCCTGCGATATAAGGTGCTACTTTAGCTCTCACACCTGCTGGGTCTCTTTCAATTTTACCCCGGTGGCGACCATCCACCCGATCCATGAGCGAAGGATTCGCCCACGTGCCTAAGGCCGCTAAGGCTTCTGCTTTGATGTCATCCTTAATGTAAGTACGGGTTGCAAATGCTATGAGCAGATCCAATTCTTTGTCTCCGCCCACGCGCAAAGCAGCGTTGATAGCTCTTCGCAAAATGACTTCTGAGGAAATATTCATGCTTTGTAATTTTGCAGCAAGAGAAGGCAATGCGCCCGGAATAGATAAATCATCATTAATGGCACGGGCAGCTTCAGCTACGATATACTCGTCTTCATCATTAAGAAAAAGAGCTACACCTTCATTCCGTAAACGTCTTAATACCAACACCCCAGCTATCCGTAGGGCTTTACTTGGATTTTCAAACAATTTGATTATCGGCTCCACTTTTCCGATTCTCGATAATGCCAATACACCTGCGTGACGGAGATACACATCTTCGTCGTTATTGGCAGCAATCATTTCAATTAGGGGTGTTACTGCATCAGCATAAGCAATTCTCCCTAATGCTTCAGCCGCGTAAAAACGAACGCGCGGATTGGTGTTTTTAAGCAATGGAATCAGGTCGTTTCCTGCCGTAGCGATGCGGGCATCGCCCAGCATTTTGGCGGCTTGGGTAATGATTTCCGAATCCTTGTCTTTCAACAAAGGCATCAAAGTCGAAGCATACGCTTTATCTTGGCGAGCCAATTGGCCAATTCCCCAAATCCCGTGAACACGCGCCAATTGACTTTGGGTTTGTTCAATGGCTTGGGTCAGCATAGGTACTCCTTTTTTGGTCCGATTCACCAATTCAAACTGGGCTTTCTGACGAATGCGCATATCGACATTAGAAAGCATCGAATACAGCATATCTTCCGTTTGCGAAGCATAATCCAATTGAATCAAACGTTTGGTTTCCAATCGAATAGCTGCCAAATCATTTTTTTCTTTGGTTACATCCAACTTCCACACACGGCCGTAGTTTTTGGTACCCCAACCGTTAATCCAGTCAGCGACATACAAGGCACCGTCCGGGCCAAACTTAATACCTGTGGGCAAAATGCCGCTCAAAATATCTTTTTCACCATCCAAATCAAAGGAAGCACCTTTGGGTTTTAGGCCAAACGACCAGATATGCGAACGTGACGGTGTACCCACAAATTCCACTAAGAAAAATTTCTTTTTCCAATCAGAACCCAGGGCCGTACCGGGATTATACACCATCCCTGTAGGGCCGTTGTGGTAGTTCATAATGGGAGGAATGATATAAGCGGCCTGTCCGTCCCAGCGTGGCTTGAACAATTTTTCGTCCATCCACACTTTGTATTTATTGTTTTTAGGATCGGTGTATTTGCCGTATTGCCAGTTGGAGCGCCAACCTGCATCCGAACCCTGCACCACGTGCACCAAGCGCTCGCTTTCGCCGGGATGGTCGCCGTCGTTATCCGACGAAATCAGGTTGCCATATTCGTCAAATACAAACTCGTGGGTGTTGCGCAGGCCATGGGCAAAGATTTCAAAATCGCTGCCGTCCGGGTTAGAGCGAGCAATAATACCTGAATTGGGGTGCTCATGTTTTTTTCCATCGGGAGAAGTAATATTGGCTCCGATATCACCGATATTCCAATAAATCCGTCCGTCAGGCCCTTCCGTTACACCCGACATACCGTGTCCGCTAAAGCCAATGTGTATGCCGTAGCCGTGACTGATAGATGTTTTTTTATCAATGATTCCGTCACCGTTACGGTCTTCCAATCGCCACAAATCCGGGGCAATGGCCACAAACATATCTTTGGCACGTACCAACATTCCGCCGGCCACGTCGGTGATTTCGTCGTAAAAGTCTTCCAGAATTCGCAACGAAACATCGGCTATGCCATCGTTATTGGTATCTTCCAAACGCCAAATTTCGTCTTTTTCAACGGCCAAATCCTTCCAATCGTGCGAGCCGTCTTCGTTCAAATCATCCAGCCACGCATTTTCATTGGAGCGCTCAGGTGAAAAGGTTTTATGCAAAAACGCACGACGGTCTTCGACGGTTTGCAAACCAATAGACTCCGTCATCCAATCGCGGTGTCCTCGAATGTCAAATTCCGAGTTTTTTTGGCGATTGGTACGATTGATATATACACGTCCTTTATCGTCAATCGACATCGCCACGGGATCGGGTGCCAACGAATCAGAAGCCCAAAGGGTCATTTGAAGTCCATCAGCCAATTTTGCGGGTGTTTTCTCGCGAATTTCCTTCGCATTGCTAAGAGCCTTTGCGGGATCTTCTTTGATGAGAACGGGTTGGCTGCTGCGCGGCATCTTCATGCACGAAACCACCAAAAAGGCTACTCCCAGTGATGAGGCGAGTTTGATGTTAGCCTGTTTTTTAAGATGCATCGATATAGAACGTTTTTGTGTTAGAGAGAATCAAAAATAAACGGTTATAGATTAAGTAAAACGACCGGTTACCCGTTTTTACTTATTGACAGGCAAATTTTTAGGTTAAATCACTATGCTCTTTCGGATTTGAAATGCCAGTGGCACAATTAAAAGCCTGCACAGCAGAAATACCAGAACAATTGAGGAGTTTTTACCGATTATTTTTCAAATCCAATATCCAAATTCATGACAAAGTTATTTACATTTTTCTTGCTATTGCTGACTGTTTGCGCTCACTCTCAAGTGACTCAGCGAAATATTCTGGGGAACAAATATTCGTTAGAAGCAGTCAAACAATCCTTGATTCCACAGAACCAATTCAAGCCCTATCCCAAAACCGCTGCTGAGTGGAAAGCCGCCCTCCCCGACTCCGTTATCACAAAAACCATCAAAGCAGGAGAAGACGTACTCAATTACAAATTTGAACCGATTTCCGCCACCCTTTCACTTGATTTCGTACGCTCCGGCGACCGCGAACGTCACAGCAAGATTTCGTTTGGAAAGCGGAATGCGTTGATTGATTTAGTAGTAGCCGAAAGCATCGAAGACAAAGGTCGCTTTACCGAAGCCATTCTTAACGGCGTTTGGTCTATTTGTGAAGAAAGTTTCTGGGGTGTTCCAGCCCATATCGGGGGTACTGGATTGCCTAATGTCGAAAATCGTGTGGTTGATCTTTTCGCCGCCGAAACCGCCTCTGTATTGGCCTTAGCTGATTATTTTGTGGGGGATAAATTAGATAAAATCAACAAACTTGTCCGTAAGCGGATTTATTACGAAACCAACAATCGCCTCTTTGAACCCATGCTCACCCATTCCGACCATTACAGTTGGATGAGCAAAAAGAATGCGGTCAACAATTGGAATCCGTGGATTATGTCCAACTGGATGACAGCTGCCTTATTACTCGAAAAAGACGAAGCCCGTCGCGCTCAATCGCTGCATGCTTCGATGGTGGGATTGGATTTGTATTTAAACGGATTGGGCGAAGACGGAGGTTGCGACGAAGGTCCAAGTTATTGGTTTGCAGCGGGTGCCTGCGTATTTGACTGCCTGGAACTGCTGGACGAAGCTACCAAAGGCAAAGTAGCCATCTATAGCGAGCCGTTGATTCAAAAGATGGCTTCTTACGTTTACAAAACACACATTTCCGACGATTACTTCGTCAATTTTGCCGATGCCGACCCCAAGCTCAAACCTGACGGGATTATGCTGTACCGTTTCGGACAAAAAATCAATGATTCTCAACTGAAACAGTTTGGCAAATGGGCGGTGGAAAAATATCCGACAGCTATCTCCAACAATGGTTTTCATCGGATGCGTAAAGTTCAGAATTTACTGACGGTTAAGAACATAGAATCCGGAAAGAATAGCTATAATCCCGTTAAAAATGCCTGGTTCAACGACATTCAAGTACTCACTACCCGCGCTGACAACGGTTTTTACATGGCTACGCACGGCGGCCACAATGCCGAAAGTCACAACCACAACGACGTGGGCGACTTTTTGCTTTATGCCAATGGTGAGCCTGTTATCATTGACGCCGGACGCGGAAACTACACAGCCCGTACGTTTTCCTCGAAACGCTATGAATTGTGGTTTACGCAATCGCAGTACCATAATTTACCTATCATCAACGGATTAGGACAAATTGCGGGAAGAGCCTACGAAGCGGCTAACGTAAAAAGTGTAGTGAACGATAAAGAGTCTTCTTTGAGCATGAACATTGCCCCAAGTTACGACAAAGAGGCAGGTATTGCGTCGTGGAATCGAACCGTAAAATTGAACCGAACTAAAAACACGATTGAAATCAGCGACGATTATGCGCTCAATCAAAAACCCAATTCGCTGCAACAGGTCTTCATGACGGTTTGCGACATTGATATCGCCACGCTAGGGAAAATCATTTTCAAAACGTGGAAAAACCAAACCGTCACGCTGCAATATGACTCCAAACTCTGGAGTATTTCGACCGATTTGCCTTCCACCGAAGGAATGGAATACGTGAGTTTTAAAACCAAATGGGACAATCACCCAGTGCAACGCATTTTATTGACCAATAAGGCATTGGCACAGAGAGGGAAGTATGGCTTTGTGATAGGGATGAATTGAGAAGCGGCTTTTGATAGGAACACATTCCGATTTTTGTAGAACGACACGGTTACTTAGCAACTGACCGTGTCGTTTCTGTAAATGGTGTTTCAAATCTTTCACGGCACGTATTGATTGTCACCTCCGATTTATCAGTATATTTAAGACTTCGAAAAAACGTTACTTTTAGACCAGTGAAAATGAACAATTCTATTCTCTACGTCATGCTCGCCATTACCGATGGCGTAATCATTCCCTTTCAGAGTGCTATGAATTCGGTTTTGGGAAAAGGTCTGCAAAACCCTTATTTTTCAGCACTTACCATCTTTATTGTTGCCGTCATCGGGCTGTCAGCCTATATATTGCTGTCCCGACAAACTGCTCCGAACATGGCGCATTTTGCTGCCACTCCCAAGTGGAGTTATATCGGCGGTCTTTTAGGGGGCACCTACGTTTTGCTCATTGTTTGGCTTGCCCCTAAACTGGGCATTGGAAATGTGACTGTTTTGGTACTGATGGGACAAATCATCGCAGCGATGGTGATTGACCAATTTGGGCTACTGGGCGCCACACTTCATCCCATCACTTGGCAATGATTAATAGGTGTCGTGCTTTTGTGTACAGGGGTGTATGTGATCCGAAAATTTTAGAAACAGGGCACGCATACATTGATACAAAACGCTGATTATTAAGAGAATTTTATGATTATTTACGCTTCAACAAAACATAATTCCATCATAAAAATCTTAAACAATCAGCGTTCTGACATAATCGTATAACGGACAGCTTTTAAATCACCTCACGCAAGGCCTCCTCATTGGCCTCTATCAATTGCTGAATGTGCGCATTTTCCAAGGCGTAAGAGAAAAACAGGCTTTCAAATTGCGAAGGGGCCAAGTAAATTCCACGCCTGAGCATCGCTTGGAAATAACGGCCAAACAACGGCAAATCAGCCGCTTTGGCCGAAGTAAAATCAGTAACGGGTTGGTCGGTCATGAAGAGCGTGAACATCGACCCAATGTGGTTAATGGTATAATTCAACCCTAATTTCTGTAGAGAAGTTTTGAAACCGGCGGTAATGGTATTTCCCACTTCATCCAAACGCATGTACACTTCGGGATGAGCGTCTAAATAACGCAGCATCGCCAACCCTGCCGACATGGCAATGGGATTCCCCGAAAGCGTCCCGGCCTGATACACAGGCCCGGCAGGAGAAACGCAATCCATGATTTCACGTTTGCCTCCATAAGCTCCTACGGGCATCCCGCCGCCGATGATTTTACCCATCGTAGTCATGTCGGGCACAATACCGAAACGTTCCTGCGCACCGCCTTTGGACAAGCGAAAACCGGTCATCACTTCGTCAAAAATCAGAACAATGCCTTCTTTGGTGCACAGCGAACGAATGGCTTCCAAATAGCCCTCTTTGGGCAACACACAACCCATGTTTCCAACGACCGGCTCTAAAATCAGGGCGGCGATTCGACCTCGGTTGGCATCAATGAGCTGTTCCAACGCTACCAAATCATTGAAGGGAGCCGTCAACGTATCATTGGCCACGCCTTTGGTAACACCCGGGCTATCGGGCACCCCCATCGTGACGGCACCGCTTCCGGCCGCAATCAAAAAGCTATCGCCGTGGCCGTGGTAGCAACCTTCAAATTTGATCATTTTGTCGCGTCCGGTGTAGCCTCGTGCTACCCGAATGGCCGACATGGTTGCTTCTGTACCAGAATTCACCATCCGTACTTTCTCCACCGAAGGCACCATACTCACAATCAATTCAGCCATCTCGACTTCTTTGCGGGTAGGTGCTCCAAAGGAAAATGAATTTTGGATGGCATCCGAAACCGCTTTTTCAATCAATTCATGAGCATGTCCCAAAATCATTGGCCCCCACGAGTTAATGAATTCCAAATATTGATTTCCGTCTTCGTCGTAGATATAAGGGCCTTTGGCCGATTTAATAAAAATAGGTGAGCCACCAACGGCTCTAAATGCTCTTACCGGCGAATTGACTCCCCCCGGAATGTATTGTTTTGCTTTTTCGAAAAGCGATTGACTCTCTGTAATTGACATCTAAAAATTATCTATTGATGGTGGAAAATATACAAAAATTAACCGTTTACGGAACTTATGTGAATTAGTTGTTTAAGTTGTGGACAGTCGGGTCAGACGATAGTCAGACCCAAAAGAGCAGAAGACGGTCAGACTACCGTCTGACCTATATCCACAACGTAACAAACCATTACACCTATAAACTGTAAACTATGGTTTAGACTATAAACTGTGGATTACTGCCCATTGACCCGAACCCACTTCGTATCATCCATTTGAACAATGGGAACCACTTGGTTATCGTTGGAACGCAGGTAATTAAATCCTGACAGCAGGTAATCATCCGAATAGGCTTTGGCATCTAACCCGCTACGAAGTTGATTGCGGTATTTATGCATCATACGTCCAAAGAAAAGCAAAGCATCATAACCCTGCAAGGCATAAATGGAAGGTACGGTATTGCGTTTTGTAAAATATTGAATCTGAAAATCACGCACTTGAGGCTTAGAAGTATCAATAAATTCAGTGTCCATTAAATACACATCCCGACCCGACAAAGAAGAGGGTTGAATATTTTGCAAATTGAAGCAGGATGCATTTGCCAACAAAGGCGCATTTAAACGCCGTTTGGTCAACATATTCATTACTTTGGTTCCATCCGTTTCGGTGCCGCTGAATACCGCTACGTGGCCCGGTTTATTTGCCTCGGTAATGGCCGCTGTCGAATCCAATTTTTCACGGGTTTTACGAAAATCAGCCACCTGAAAACCTGCTTCCGTAACTTTGGCTCGATAAGCCGCCGCCAACGTAGAGTCACGCCGAGTCGAGCCGTAGTAAATCGCTACTTTACGATTTGTATTGGCAGGCAATGAACGCATAAACTCAAACCCTTGAGCCGCCTGACGTTCAAACGAGGGTTGCAGCATCAGCGTATTGGGATGATTTATTAAAATATCAGTTGCCAGAGTCGTTGGATGTACGTAATAAATGCTGTTGGTTTCCGCAAAATCAGCCGCAAGTTTAGCCGGCTCGCTGTACACCGGTCCTACAATTAAATCGGTTTGAGCAAAGTTCGTATTGTTGACAATATCCAGCATTTCTTCCGCGTCATTTCCGACATCGTACGTAAACATATTCACCAGTATTCCTTCCTGTTGCAATTTAACTTTTGCCAACTTCATGCCTTCGTACATATCAAAGGCAAACTGATTAGAGCGAACGCGCTGATTTCCACTGAACTCTTTCAGTCTGAACGGCAAAACGACCGCTACGTTGTAGTAGCCTTTTTGGGGATTATTCGCATTTTGCCGGATAGGCGTAACTGCTGCCGAAGTAGAAGCAGAAGAGGCCGATTTGGTCGCAGTCGCGCCAAAACGATTGGTAAGTTCATCCGAAAGTTCTAAATCCGCTTTATCGTTGGAGGTCTTTTGAATCAAATCAATCAGTGTATGGGCAATCAACTTATCGGAAGGATATTGCTTATTTAAGTTTTTCAGGTACTTGATGTCCTGCAATTGGCTGATGTACATCTTTTTCAGTACTTCTGCATCTTTCTTAACGGACGCATTGGTAATTTCGCTTAAATAGTCCAGCGCTTCACCAAACTGTTTTTCGCGAAAGGTCAAATCAGCCAATAGATAATTCGCTTCATCTATTTTCTTCCAATCCGGATAGCGCTCCCGCAGCTGAATAAGCATTTGGCGGCTTTCAGCAAAGCGATTGGTCTTTTGGGCTGCTAAAGCATAATAATAATGCGCAAACGGCACCATGCCATTCTGGTGTTTACGCGAAGTAAGAGGAGTCAAATCATTCATTGCCAATTCATACTCACCTGTTTTATAGAGGGCTACCGCACGTTTATAATCTCGCTCATAATTGGCATCCTGAGCGTAGCTTCCTAATGTAAGCATCACCCCGACGCAAAGGGGAAGCAGGCAAAAAACAATCTTAATATTCCTCATTATGAAAGAGTTAGGATTTGAAAGTTGAGTATTAAGAAGTAATAATAAAAGAGCATTAATTTTCAAAACTCTTATTATGATTCAACTTAAACTTTTCAGGACACAAATGAAATGTAAAAATAAGGAAGAAGACTCAAAACAAAAAAGCCATTTCGCTATAAGCGAATGGCTTTTCTCACACTTAACCTATGATGAGAAGCCCTGATTTTCATCAGGACTCTAAACGTAACGTGAATATACGCGTTTTTATTCCGTTCAAGCAAATATTTTTTAAAAAATTTAGTAATTAATCCTATTTTAAGTCCAATTCTTCACCAATTGCCTTCACTTTTTGCTTGAGTAACTCATAAACTGTATCAAAATCTTCATTTTTCTCCAAAGCGCCCACGACTCCCACGTAAAACTTGATTTTAGGCTCTGTTCCCGAGGGACGACACGTAAATTTGGTCCCATCGGCCGTAAAGAATTGAAGTACGTTTGATGATTCAATTCCCATACTTCCCGACGGAATATCTACCGTAACGCCATTTTCGGTGCGCTTCAAAAATTTGTAATCGTCGATGCGCGTTACCGGAGAACCGGCCAATGACTGAGGCGGATTCGCCCGAAAATCAGCCATCATTTGTTGAATTTCTTCGGCACCTGTTTTACCTTTTTTGGTTAAAGAAATCAGACCTTCGTAATAGAATCCAAATTTCTTGTAAACTTCCATCAGCATATCAAACAAACTCAGGCCTTTGTCCTTGGCGTAAGCTGTCAACTCGGCAATCATCCCACAGCTTGCAATGGCATCTTTGTCACGTACGGCATCACCAATGAGGTATCCGTAGCTTTCTTCTCCTCCGCCAATAAACTGTTGTTGTCCTTCCAACTCTCTGATTACCTGCGCAATGTATTTAAACCCGGTCAGTGTATTGTAACAATGAACCCCGTAACCGGCAGCCATTTTATCAATCAAATCGGTGGTAACAATGGTTTTGCACACAAACTCTTTCCCCGTTAACTTACCCGCTTCTTTCCACGCCTGGAGCAGGTAATAAATCAATACAGTAGCGGTTTGATTCCCGTTCAGTAATTGAATTTCACCGTGGTGGTTTTTAACGGCAATTCCTACACGGTCGGCATCCGGGTCGGTTCCCATCACAAGGTCAGCGTCAATTTCCTTGGCTTTGTTTACCGCCATCGACATCGCTTCCGATTCTTCGGGGTTAGGATAAACCACTGTCGGGAATTGTCCGTTTCCGTTGGGTTCGGCTTGTTCAGTAATGACGGTTACGTTCTCAAATCCCATACGCGACAGCAACGTCGGCACAAGCGTTACACCGGTTCCGTGGATGGGCGTGTACACAATCTTCAGGTCTTTTTGCCGCGCAATTGCCTCTTTTGAAATTGACAATGATAAAATTTGGTCAATGTATTTTTCATCGACTTCTTCACCGATAGGGTGAATTTTGGAAGAATCTCCTTGAAATTTAATATCATCGATCGTTTTGATGGCATTGACCTCGTCGATTATATTTTTATCGTGCGGAGCCACCACCTGCGAGCCGTCATCCCAATACGCTTTGTAGCCGTTGTATTCCTTCGGGTTGTGAGAAGCCGTTACGACTACGCCACTTTTACAGCCCAAAAGTCGAATGGCAAAACTGAGTTCGGGAGTTGGGCGCAATGACTTAAATAAATAAACGTCAATTCCGTTGGCCGAAAATATGTTGGCAATCACCTGCGCAAATTCATCTGATTTGATACGGCAATCGTGAGCAATAGCGACACTGATTTTTTCGCCAGCAAAAGTTTTGTTCAGATAATTGGCTAAACCTTGTGTAGCAGCTCCTACGGTGTACTGATTCATGCGGTTAGAACCAATCCCAATCAATCCGCGCAATCCCCCAGTACCAAACTCTAAATCTTTGTAAAATGAGTCTGTCAGCTCAGTAAAGCTTTGTTGATCAACAAGTTGTTGAATAGTAGCTTTGCTATCGGCATCGTAATTTCCACCGAGCCATTGGTCTATTTTGGTTTGTACAGCAGCTTCAAGCATTGTAGTTTAGAGAAATTTAGTTCATCAAAGTTATTAAGATTCAAAGTCCCCAAATTTACTAACTCGCTCGAATCTTCCAAGTAGTTGTTTGAGGTAAAAGAATTAGAATACCCAAAAACCATTGTAATTCTGTATATCCAACCTGTTGAATTATTTTTTGTGTAATTCAAAGAGATTTTAATGTGGTTTATGGAACAAATTCACTGTTTGTTAGAGTTTTATGGTCAAATAAACCGCACTTATTGGCTAAAAAAAGTAGAAGAGAAAGAGCATTGGAGCCAAATGGTGCTAATGGGCATAAAATACACACGTGTTGGTACGATTTTTTAGTGATTTATCATATATACTAAAGTATGTATTCTCCACTTAAAACCATCGTTAAAAAATGCAATTACAGCCTATTGAAAAACGTTCGGGACTTACTCCTGAAGAATTCAGAGAACAATACCTTTTACCTTCGCGTCCGGTAGTTTTTCGCGATTTAGCTGCCGATTGGCCTGCCACTGACAAATGGACGTTCGATTATCTGAAGACCAATTACGGACATTTGAAAGTCCCTCTTTTTGGAAATGATTTCCACAACGCAGGCAAAGGCTACATGGCTCCTAAAGTGCACATGCCTTTTGGGGATTATCTGGACTTAATTCAGGAAGGCCCTACCGAATTGAGGATGTTTTTGTATAATATCTTTCAACATGCACCCGATATGGTGAAAGATATTAAAATGCCTACCATTACTGACGGCTTTGTAAAAGAGTATCCGTTCATGTTTTTTGGAGGGCAGGACGCGGTTGTCAGTTTACATTACGACATCGACTGCTCTTCTGTATTTCTGACGCAGTTTCAAACCCGAAAGCGGGTTGTGCTTTTTTCCCCCGACCAAAGTCCTTACCTATATCAACATCCGTTCACGGTACAGAGCCACATGAACGTGTTGAAGCCCGACTATGAAAACTATCCCGCCTTTAAAAATGCTCAAGGCTGGGATACAACTCTCGAACACGGCGAAACCCTATTTATTCCTTCCATGTATTGGCATTTTATTCAATATGTGGACGGAGGATTCTCCATAGCGCTTCGTTCCAATGACAGTGTCTATACCCGTTTGCGCGGTTTATGGAATATTGCCCGCCACTTTGCCATTGACAAAGGAATGAATAGAGTATTAGGACCGCGCTGGAAACACTGGAAAGAAGAAAAAGCCGAAGAAAGGGCAATGGAATTGGTTTGAAAAGTTACTAAAAACTGAAAGTGCGATGTAAGGGAGAGTCAATCCTCTTCCCTACTCCGCACTTTTGTTTATTCAGTAAATGGCTGTTAAGTAAATGAGCAGAAGTTTTAGGGTATTTGCTTCGATATAATTCGTTGATTTTAAACGGATAACGGTTGACAAATAACGATTAACCGCACGGGCAGCCCCGTTGTGCTTTAGCACTTAATTAATTCCTATTTGAATTTCGGTGATGTTATTGGCGGTTTCTTCCAAATCTATCGTTGCATAAATCTCCCGACATTCACCAGTCATCGTAAGATCATTGGCAGAAAGATAACCCATCGCTTTTCCGTACGATTGGGGCAAGTTTTCCCACGGTCCTTCATGCACCAATGAAAGGCATTTGATCGCAGGAATTTGCTTACTTTCAAAACCCTGCACTTCTGCCTCTTTTTCATGAACAGGTAAGGCTATCTCCAACGTAAAAACCGTTTCGGGCTTTCCGTCTATTTCGTAGTAGTTCCATTGAAGAAGGCCGCCGGGTTGTATACCGAGTCGCTCGGCTTCGCTGCATAATTTCTGACCAACCGGACCATACTTACTCAGTTCAGGAAGGGTAGCCTGCGTTGTGAAGGTAAGCGCATTAAAAGGCTGCGTTTCTTTGATAATCATGGCTGTTTTTTTGTGGGGTTAAGTAAAGTAGTTTAGTTTTTGGGGTAATCGTAATTCACCAACCATTTGATACCGAATTTATCAGCGGTCATTCCGAAGTAAGCTCCCCAGAAGGTATCCTGTAACGGCATTTCTACATCACCTCCTTCGGCCAAGCCATTAAAGATTTTTTCAGCTTCTTCTTTGCTGTCGGCGCTGATAGACAGCGAGAAGTTATTGCCAAAAGTAAGCGTATGTCCCATAGATTCCAACGCGTCAGTTCCCATCAACACATTTCCATTACCGATGGGTAAGGCGATGTGCATGAGTTTGTTTTGATCTTCGACGGATAGTTTGTCTGCCTCAGGCGTGTCTTTAAAACGCTGAATCATTGCAAATTCTCCACCAAAGACCGATTTGTAAAAGTTAAAAGCCTCTTCGGTGTTGCCCAATAAAGTTTAGATAAGGATTGATTGCTGCCATGGTTGTCCGTTGTGTTTTAGGATGAATAATTGGTTGATTATTTAACTGAAACAAAGGTACAGGGGGCAAGTGACAACGGTATGTCAGTAGGGTTGCAGATAATGTTCCTGAATTTCGAGGGCTAAAGTTTGCATCATTTCTTTCATCTTTTGGGGGCTTTCTATACTAACGTGTTTGCCAAACGTCATCAGCCAACGACCCATTCCTTCAAAGTACTGCGTCATGAATTTCATTTTGATGTATTTGTCGTGAGACTCTTCCGAAATAAACCCCCAAATATAGCGCTGTTCCTGCATAAACAACGCCGCGCCTTTGTGCACCCAAAGCGTAACTTCTTCCAAATGTTCCTGCACCCGCAGTCGGTCGAGGTAGGCTTGCAGCATGAGTAAATTCTGTTTCGGGAAAAACTGCTCGGTATTGGTCAGGCTCTGAATGCGGTCGGTTCGAAAATCGCGATAATCCCCACGCAAACGGCAAAAAGCAATCAAATGCCAATGAGAACTGTAATGAACCAAACCGATGGGCTCAATTTCGCGTTGCGAACTTTGGCTTTGAAAATTGGCGACGTAATCAATGCATAACACCTGCTGGCGGACAATGGCCTGTTGGATTTCATTCAGCACGTTTAAAGAAAATGGCTCATTTCGTCGGCGAGCAAGCACGGCTACGCGGGTTTCGAGGTCTTCTAAGTGCTCTTTTTCAGCGCGTTTCAGCACTGATTTAATCTTATAAAAGGCCGACTCGAACCCTTCACGCAAAGATTCGTCCGCCATTTTACCAATGAGTTTTGCCCCAAAAAGCAGCGCACTTGCTTCTTCGTTGGAAAACATGACGGGAGGCAAATGATAATCTTCCAAAAAATAGCCGATACCGGCTTCGGCCCCAATGGGTACGCCTGCTTCTTCCAACGCGCGTATGTCGCGATAAACCGTTCGCAAACTGATACCAAAACGGTCGGCTACTTCCTGCGCTTTAACGACCCGTTTGGATTGTAACTGAATCAAAATAGCGGTGAGGCGGTCGATGCGGTTCATAGCTGTTTTTGAGATTTACTCCCGATAGTCATCAGGATTTGAGGCTGCAATTTACAGTTATTTTCAGGCAGAATTTTGTAAACTGTCTGATACATCATAGTATTGAATAAGATTTCAAAATTGACAAAAAACCATGAATAAACGCTTTATTTTATCTTTTTTAGTGATTATTGCCGGACTGACGGCCTGCAATCGCCCAGCAAGCGACGTACAGGAAGCCCAAAAGCGCCTGACGGCCGTACCCAAATGGCAGATTCAGGAAATCCTGATGGATGAAGCCCCCGTGTTTAAAAACGGGAAACATATTCCCCACATCAGCGGGATAGAATTTGAAGCCTACATGGATTGGGTGCGTTTCTTGCCAAATGGTGTTTTTGAAGGGCATTTTAAGGATGCTGCTGACACCAAAAAATTTCAATGGGAACTTTATACAAAACAAAACGTGATTGCTCTGCGTGATACGGTTGCCAAAACAGGCGGTTGGAACATTTACCCACGAAACGTGTATGAAGACCATTTTGAGATGGAAACCCGCAGCACGCTCTATGACCCTCCGCGCATGACAAAGCTGACGCTAAAATTCAAACAGTAGAGCCGCACTATTTTGCGGCTAATGATACGTAGAGACGCAAAATAGTGCGGCTCTACGTATCATTAAAAGGCCGCTGCAATTTCTTTAAAGAACTTCACTTCGTCAAAGTATTTTTCTTCGGGGCTGCATCCCAAACGTACAGCTACCAATTGTTTAGAAGGAATAATCAACACAAATTGCCCTTCAAAACCATTCATAGTAAAGCTGTCGGCAGGTAAGCCATCTTTTCGTACATAAATCCAAAATTGGGCTGCGTACTTGCCTTCTGAATGAGGCGTTTCGCGGGACGAATACGCGACCCAACCTTCGGGCAACAGGCGTTCGCCTTTCCAAATACCATCCTGCGCGTACAATTGTCCAAACTTAGCCCAATCGCGGGCCGAAGCATACAAAAACGAAGAACCTACAAACGTACCTGATGGGTCGGGTTCTAAGTGGGCAGTGTTCATTCCTAACTTTTGAAACAGTCGTTGATGCGGGAAATTCAAATACTCCGCATGAGTTTTACTCTGCCGACGAATGATTTCCTGTAAAATATTGCTCGTGCCACTCGAATAATACCATTTCGTAGCAGGCGGCACTTCCACGGGGCTTTGAATAGCATATTTTCCAGCACCGGCCACGCTGAACAGCATCTTGGTAGCGTCACTGACTCCGCTGTACACCTCATCAAACTTCAGGCCGCTGCTCATTCTTAACAAGTTATCCAGCGTAATTATCTTTCGGTTGTCATTCGCCCACTCCATGACAGGGGCGGGTTTGTTTACGTCCAATTTTCCATCTTTTACTAACATACCCATCATGGCATTGGTCACGCTTTTGGTCATGGACCAGCCCGTCAATGCCGTCGTTGGGGTAATGCCGTTGGCGTAGCGTTCAGCCACTATTTTCCCTTTGTGCAAAACCACTACCGCCCGCGTACGAACGGGATGTTTGGGATCAGGCTCAGCAAATGCCCAATCCAACGTTTTTTTGATGGCGTCTTGTTGAGATGGTGGTAATACAGAATCCGTCAAGACCTCCGTTGGTGTACTACTTGCCGTGATGCTGGGTTGTTGGCGAAGTTCTTCGGCAGTCATTTCATTCAAAATCGTACAACCTAACTTGGGGCGATAAAGCGCCGTTTTGGAGGCAATCCCAAAAAGAGTCGCCGTGGCTGTTTTTGCAACCGTATCAATGGTTTTGGTACCATACGGAATCCCGTATAAATCCTCCGCCACGACTGATTCCAAACTCCGCCCTGACACAAACACGCATGAACAAACGGTTTTGGCATTGTATCCCGCCCCAATCAGCGCGTAGCGATAAGCGTAATTGGCGGCGTAGCCTATGCCGATGAGGGGGATAGCTAAAAGGGCAAAGAGTACTTTCTTTTTCGTGCTCATGGGGTAAAGTAGGGGTAAGGAACATAAACTATTTAATCAACAAACAATCAGGCGCTTCAGCCTGACAAAATTCATCTCTATTTCTCAAACTCAATGATATACTCCGACATATAATCGCTTTTTTCTGGTTTAATGTACTTAATGTAGAGGCGGGCTTTTTGGCCTAAGCGCATACAAGTGTGTTTTTGAGCGATGTCTTCAGGGGTGTTCATGGGTTGGAGAGATGGATACCACATAATGAAGCTGGGTTTGTCAAGTAATAGTTGCGGCTTTGTCCATGCTTGGGAATTGTTGCCTTCGCCTAAGTCTTTGTTTTTATTGAACGAAATATACACGCTACTGCCTTTCCATGAGCTGCCCGTTACTTTTCCCATGAGCATTACCCAACAGTTGAGATAGGTGTTCCAACTGACCGAAGGCCCCCAGTGAAAACCGCCCGTGGGAGAAGAGGCCGGGCCGCCGCCTTCGCCGGAAGGAATCTGCAAGGAGGCAATGGACGCACCAAAACCGTTATAAGCCGCACTGAATTCTTTCCCATTCCAGCGCAGCGCTTTTCCAACGGGATTGTCTAAATCTCTGAGTGCGATGCGAGCCACACTGATACACTGACCTTTGTATTCGTCCTCTCGTTTGTAGGCGGCTTCGTCGTATATACCCGGAAAGCCATATTCACCATAAAACAAATACAAGTACTCGCCGACTGCTACCGCCGACGGGTCGCCGACGCCTCCCGCAAAGGTTTTGGAGGTGTTGTGCGGTTTGAGAATCATGCGGGGTTGGAGGTCTTCGATAAATAGCCCTTTGTTATCCCAGCTACGTCCACCGTCAGTTGACTTCATAATGCCGATGCGACATACGGCGGCGGGTGATTTGGGACCTGTGAGTCCTTCGGGCCATTTATGGTCAATGTAGCCTTCGCCTGTTTTGGAGTCGTAGGGGAGGGTCGCGGGGTAGTTTTCGTTGTGATAAACGGCGTAGAGGGTTTTGCCCGAGACGTCTTTAGGGTCTTGATAGACGGTCTCAAACCAAGCAGCTCCGTGCAGTCCCTTCTGGCCAATAGGAGCGTTTGGCGGCATTTTGGGTTCGGTAAATTCATTGGCTTTACGGTGAAATGCTTCTTCAGCGTGGCGACCATCGGCAAATTTCAACTCGTGCGAGTATCCCCAAACGGGGTCTTCGCCGTACTTGCCGGGAAAAATTCGAAAGGTATCGCCCACCCACGCCTCGGCCATATTGCAGTCCACAAAGTTGTTGAAATGCACCGTATCGGCAGGAATGAGTTTAAATTTGGGGGCAAAAGTAGTGGCTTCGTTGGCAGACTTTTGGCAAGCCATGCTAAAGGTCAATAGCCCTGTGAGCAAGAGGTAGTAAGATTGTCGCATGTATTCCATTTTATCACTCCGTTTTTTCGTTCTCGGCCATGGGTTTTATTATACTTTCCATAAACACCACCTTGGCTTCGGAGAGGCCATATTTGCGGTATAGCTGCGGGTCTATGGTTGGGGTTTGATTTTTACGATTTTGTTATCACGTAAAACAACTAATTCACTGTTTTTTAACCTCTTAAATTCCAAAAGTTTTTCGTAAGCCTTCTCCAATCCTTTCAAAATTTTACGTTTCTCTTCAGTTTGAATTTCATTTGTGTTCATAATAATTCCTTAAAAGGTTAAACTTCTCTTCATTTATAACGATCAATAAGCTGCCGGTTTGTTTTTCGGCCAAGAGTTCATGCCTCCCCTTAGAGTTGTCAAAAATTAAAGCGCCATCTACAATTGGAAGATAAATATCGAACAGATTTCTAATCCCTTTGACATATCGCCTTTCAATAACTTCGGGTTCGATATTGTGCCCTCCCTCTGATTTTGACCCGTTCTTTGGCCAATTCACTATTTTGAAGCCAAAAAAATAATGACGTAACTCGATACCCTTTTTCCTTTGCTTCGATTATTTTGTTCTTGTAACTTCGGGTGGACAACGTCGTTTCAAATGCAAAATTCTCATTTTCAGCAAGCAACTCGTTTATTCGGTGCAACATGATTCGTCCTGCTTCAAACGAAACTTTTTCAGGCTGAAAAAGGGATAGCCCTTTTGCGATTTCGTCGGCATTGACAAATTCTTTACAGTCCAAAACTTCAGGTAAAATTGTAAAAGATGCCGTCGTTTTCCCTGCCCCGTTGCATCCCGCAATAATATAGAGTCTTTTGTCATCCATCTGCACAAAGTTAGATTAGTTGTTTTTACAGGGTGTGGCAAGCCCTACAGCCTTCTTACTCCTGTGTTTTTTCTGCCATTGGCTTTATCATGCTTTCTATAAAACCAATCTCTTCTGTGGTCAAGTCATATTTACTATACAACTGCCTGTCTATCTCCGAAATAGACTTGCTCCAATCTATATCTGACTTGTTTGTAAAGTCTTGTAATGGGACGAACTTCCAGACATCTTTACTATTATGCTGTGTCACTTTTAACGTACCTAACATGGCTCTGGTAAATTTGGATTTTATATATTTATCACAAGCCTCTGCCTCATTTAAAGATTCAAAATTCCCAATGCAAATGAATGATTGTGTGAAGCCAATAGATGGTTTGCCAATAACAGGTGATGATAAGGTTTCTCCAAAAATCCCAGAGCCATTACTAAATGGTAAAAAAACCTTATATTTATACAAGCATATATGCTCTTCAATATATTTTGTGTGGATGTATCGGTAAATTCTATTGTTTTTTATCAGACCAAGAACTTGAATTTCATTATCGCCGGTGGCATTTTCCTTAAAAACTTCGAGTTGTTCAAAAATTAAAGTTGTTAATCGTTTTTCCGTTCCATTACTTCCTATAATGCTTTTATAATTTGGGAAATCGTTATACAGTACATTTAACTTGAATTTATTTTGAGAATGTATTATACTATCAATTGAATAAAAATTTGATGAAGATATTACTTTACTCAAAATAATGCTCAATAGAGGATATGGTGTAAACGTTCCAATTTTATTGAATGCTTGCTGTTTATCTCTGAAAGTAACAGCTACGCCTCCCTTAATATCCACATTTGGAAACACTTTTGTACTATCACTCTCATACCAAATTACTTTAAAATGTGGGTCTTTAAGAATTTTTGAGTTCCATTCCTTTGGTGTTTTCCCCGCATTAAATAAAAACCGAGCTGGTGTTATAAATGTTACTTTATCAGAAGTTTTGAAAGCGATGTCCATGAATAAATGATATATAGGATTGTCACTCGTCCCTTCAGTGGTTACTTGATAAGGCGGATTGCCTACGATTGTGTCAAATTTCATAGTATCATTGGTGTTTGCTTTCCAATACGTTTGCCCTTTTTTAACTTTTTTGATAAAGTTATCGGCTTTGTGCGTGATTTGGTTTACCAAATCTTCAAAATGGTGGGTGTTTACATTTGCTTTTCTGAATCCTACCAACGTTCGTTTGGTGATGGTTTTCGCCATAGGCGTTTTGCAGATCACAAAAACGTTTTCGGCTACCGTTTTATCCCAAAGTGCCTGTTGTTGGGTGATGGTCAGTGTGTTGGCATCTTGGTCGGGGTACCGATCTTTGAGGCGATTACGAAAAATACTGTACGTGATATAAAGCGGATAAAGACCTGATTTTGAGTTTATTTCAAGAATGCGAGCCTTAGGAGAAAACACACTTTCGGTTACCTCCCCATGAGAAACGTAATTGGGATGGGCAATTGTCTTTTCGCGATTTTCATCTAAAAACACATAGCCCCCGAGGCAGTCGCCCAAGTGCATATTTACGACCCGCCACGGGGTCAATACGGTCTCTTTATCGGGGTTTCTAAAGGTGCCAAAGATAGAAGTGATTCGCTCAATACGCTCTTCCACACTAAGGTGGTCGGCGGCACGGGCCAACGCCCGGATGCGTTTGCCGGCAGCACGAAACACATCCGGCTCATAGTATTTCTTAAACTTTCGGAAGGTTTGTTTGGTCACGCCCTTGGGCATAAATTCTTCCCAAGAATGGTTGTCAACCAAATCGGCAAAGTTGTCTATCGAGATTTCCGTTTCTTCGTTGGTTACTTCTGCGCCATAGATAAGCAAAGGCATACGAATAGAAATACCTCTGAGGATGGAAACGGCGCTGTCTCTGATTTCTTTCTTTTTATTTTTTTCTTCAATGAGTCGTTTTTGTTCGTCTGTCAGTTCCTTTTTATTCTTTTTTTGGGCTTTTTCCAGTTCCTCATATTCTTCGTTCGTAAAACCCTGATTGTTTACGTCAATGTCACCGCTTTTGGGCATGGCCTTGGTGCTGCCTATTATCTTTTTCAGTCCGTCAAACTCCTCCAAATCAACGGAATCCAACTTCATCAGTTGGTCGTTATTGTACAGATAAGTATCCTCAAAGCCATTGCGCACTACTCGCTCAACATATACTTTTTTAAGCTGCTCCAACATGCCATTGACATCATAACTTTTCATTTGAGAGCCATGAATAGCGATAATGGGGCAGAAGTTCAGGAACTCCCCCATTATCGTTCGGTCTTCACCGGAGGTCTTCCCTGCTTTGGCTGATACTTTGGCTGTTTCGGCAATCACTTTGAGGGTGCGGTCCGGGGCAAAGTCAAACACAAAGCATTCTTCCTTGACTTTGCCGTTAATGGTAGCGGGCGTTTGCACTCGAAAAATGGTTTGCATGTACCCGGACGCCGAGGTATTGTGCGAACCCGAAAGCATGAAAACCGCCGTCCAAGCTTTGACCGAAACGCCAGTGGTTAAACGCCCGCAAGAGAGCGTAATGGTGTAGGTTTCGTGAGGTTTATCACCAATTGCTTTTTCTACTTTATGGAGTGCTTCTTCGTTGGTTTCTTCTTCATCGCCATCGCCGGCCACATTCACAATTTTAAATTGGCCGAAAACAGCATGATTGTTGAGCATTTTGCTCAAGGCTTTAGCTTCTTTGACCCCGGGCACCATCCAGAGGGAGTGCCGGAAATTATCCCGGTATTCATCGGTAGAATACGGATAGTTGCTTGCCGGGTCTTTTTTACAAATGAGATTTAAGAAAGAAAGCACATCCTTTTGGTGAAGGAAACTTCCGGTGTCGGTCACTCTAAAAAACTCACGAAAGTTAAATGCTACTTCTTCGTCAATGTATTCATGCAACAGTTTGCCGAGGTCGTACGTGTAAATGTTGAGTTTTGGAAGCGACGCATACGGGTTGGGGTCACCAAAGTGAATTTTGTCCCATTCTGCCTTGGCTTTTTGCTCCATGACATAATCCCAAGTATAGATTTCTTCTTCTTTGTAATTGTCGAGAAGATTAAAAGGGGTACCGGAGAGGTGCAGGATTTTGGTATTCGCTTTTTTCAGTACATCAAGCACATTTTTACCAAGGTCGGTTTGAGTGCCTTCATGGGCTTCATCTACGATGATACAATCCCAGAGCGTACCGAATAATTGATCATTTTTATTAAAATTACCCCCTACCAATTCTGAACCTCGCAGGTCTTGCATAGAGGCAAAGTAGATGTACTTTGATTCTTTCGTTTGGCAGCCTTTTTCTAACGTTGAAAACGAATTTCCTTGGTTTTTAGAACCATAGGAGTATTGAGGCGAATCATAGAATATTTTCCCAAAGTCTTCAAACCAACCCTTATCGACTACGGGGCGGTGCGTTAAAATGAGTGTTCTGTAAACTGTACCGGGTTCTGAGTGTCTGTAACCTCGCCGGCATGAAGCGACTCTTTGCCCTGCTTTACCGCAGCTATCGCTTTTTTTACAGTTTCAAGGTCAGTAATAAACCATTCATTGGCGTTATTTTTTGTGTCAAAGGTTTTTCTTTTTATCCCTGAACGAATCAGGACTTGATGCACTTCTGCATCAGAAAAGGCTTTGATGGTGCCTTTTTGGGCATAAACAGCCACTTCTGTATAAAGTAAATCATACGCAATACCGGCAGTTTGGGTATATTGGTCTATACGCTTTTTGGCGGCTTTATTGAGAGCCGAACTATTGGGTTCTAATCCCCAAATATTGTCATTGTCAGAAGTTGTTTCGCCTATTTTCAAGCATCCCCTGTGTGCCTCATCATTGATACGAAACACATAGATCAACTTTAACTTGAGTGAGGATGTAAATTTCATTTTCTCGACTTTTTTAAAACATCAATAAATTTGATTTTCCGCCCGGTTTTCCCTGTTTTTAAATCTTTGTTAGACCAATCTTTTATGAGGCAATAAATGCCATTGTGCTTATTGATATTATCTGTTTTGCAGCCTTCACAAACGATTTTTGTTTGTATTTCCCCAAAAAGTTCGACACTTGTTTCAATTTTATCGCCACAGGTATTGGGAACAACCCCCTTCAAACCGTCCATCTGCCAAATATTCCACGATATAATGTAGGCGATATATTGAATAGATTTCAGTAAAGGTTCTTTTCCAAATTTGAACGTATAGTTTTCGATAAAGGTGATGAGCATAGCCTCACGTGCAAGCAACAAACTATCTCCTTGCCATTCAAACGCATACGTATTTTTGTAGGCAGTTTGAGCGGCTTTCAACCATTCTCCGGTTGTGTGTACATTTTCATTAATGACTCTCAATTTTCGGTCTAATATTCCGATACGATTTTCAGTGGGGATAAACGCCCCTGTGGTAGTATCATAACGACTGGTGATATAGGGAGCCTCTCCACAAGCTATTTCTAAGCGAGTGTCACGAACATATTCTTTCCAGGTTTTACCTTCGGGATAGGTTATTATTTCTTTGTTTACTTCCCACGTTCTAAAACCCTCAGTAGTTACAATTTCAGCATTGAAGGCATTTTCTCTTCCAAACCACGCATTATCAATTAAATTATTTTGAGCATTGCATATCCACGAAGGTGTAAAGACCTCTGCCATTTCCTTGGACCTGATTTGTTGTAAAATTTTGTCTTTATGGACTCGGGGCATAATGATATTGCCATTATCACCAGTGATTAAAGCAGGCAAAATAGGAGAACTAAAACAGTATGCTTCACCGAGGTGTTCATAATTGTCGGTAGCCCAGAATATATTTTTTTGTGTAGTGTGGTCACGCAGTAATATGTCGAGCACATCAGGATATTGCTCAATTATTTCGTTTTCTAAGATGTCTATTTCAGTACGCACCAATAAATTTGCTTTGATTTTAAAAACTTCTTTGATTTGAGCCTTGACCACTTTGCGGAATGCCGCACCGTAAAAAGAGGTCAAAACCAAGCATTCTACTTCACTCCCAACCCTCATACACCACCTGCATGATGGCCGTGCGGACGTTGAGGGTGGAGATTTTGTTGTTGTCGCGCGTGGGATATACTCGATTGGACAAAAAGACATAGTTGAAATTATAGGCAGGGTCGTTCCAAATCATAATGCCCGTATAGCCGGTATGACCGTAGCTCATCGCCGTGGCACTTTTGGGAGCATTACCGCAATCTCTCCCCCGGCAAGGTTTATCAAAGCCAATACCGCGACGTGATTCGGGAAATTGATAACTTGTAAATTCATTCATTGTATTCTCAGAAATGAACGATTCGCCGCCGAAGCTACCTTTTTGGAGGTACAACTGCGTCACTTTCATCAGGTCGTTGGCATTTCCAAATAATCCCGCATGACCGCTTAGGCCGCCGAGCATACCGGCCCCTTCGTCGTGTACGCGCCCGTGCGCAAGTGCCTGACGGTAGAAAGTATCGCGCTCCGTAGGAACTATGGTACTTAAATCATTGAAACGAAGCGGATTGAAAGTAAGGGAATTGGCCCCTATCTTGCGGTACACATTGGTTTTCAGGTAGTCTTCAAACGGCACACCAGTGATGTTTTTTACTACCTGCGGATACAGCATAAAAGACAAATCCGAATACACGTAGTTCTTTTCAGCAACAGCGGAGCGCGCGTTAAGCGGCGAGTCTTTAATTGCCTTGAATATCTTTTTGTGGTATTTTTTGTGCAACCATAAACTATCGGTTATCTGAACCGTATAAGGTCCGTGCGCTTCTTTTCCCCACACAAATGTGCCTTTTTTCCAAGTTCCATCGGCATTTTTGGCATTCTGCCAAAACGGAATAAACGCACGAAGGCCGGCTTGGTGGGTCAGCACCTGCCGCCATACCAAATCGGCTTTATTGGAGTTTTTAAAATCGGGCAGGTAGTCCTTCATGGTTCCGTCTAAGTTGAATTTTCCTTCACTGTGCAAACGCGCCAACGCCATGGTGGAGCCGGCAATTTTGGTCACGGAAGCAAAATCATAGAGGTCGGTCAGTTGCGCCGGGCGCGGTGGCACATTTACCATCGTCAACGGAGTCGCAAACACATGGGTACCATAGGCTTTGCGGTAGAACACTTTTCCGTCTTTGGCCAATTGTACTACGATGCTCGGCGTTGCTTTTTGGGCAATGGCATTGTTGGCAATAGAATCAATTTTAAAGGAAAGCCATTTGCTGTCCAGTCCCACTTCTTCCGGAATGGTGTATTTCAAACGCCCGATGGCAGGAATATCCAAACCGGCTCCGTAGCCGAATTGCGTATTGACCGTCACCGGCAATTTCCCTTTGGCAGGAATGGCTCCGAACAACAACTGCGCAGATAATTCTTCCGTAAAAGGCGTCAATTGGTACGCCATCACCAACGCTTTAGCTTTAGATACATCTTCCAGTTTATTGAGTGAGTATGCATTTCCAAATACTGTAATAACGGCATTGCCGTTGTTGGCCAGCTCTTTCACCCAAGCCGCCGTGGTAGGCGTAATTCCGTAGTTCGTCCCCGGGCGAATGTTATTCAAATGTGCCCCTACCAATACCACATCGTAGCTTTTCAACGCGGCACGAATCACATTCTGAACACTGTCCGGCGTTTTGGGGTGAACCACAAAGTGATCCACATTGGTATACAATGAAAGGGTTTTCTGAAACACCGTCAGATTACTCGTATTGGTCGTTTCATTGCGCATACCAAGAGCTACAACCCCCTCTTTGGTTGCTGTAGTCGCGGCAGGGGCGTCGGTGAGGGAAATAGACGCGATGGTTACTTTTTCCAAATGCTTGATGGGCAAAATATAGCCTTCATTTTTAAGCACCGTCAGCGCATTTTCGGTGAGCAGGCGATTGAGGAGCTCGGATTCTTTATCGTTGATATCGGCAATCAGATTCTTAGTTTCAATGGGTTTAAATTTGTCCAACCCCACCCACGCCTTCGCCGCCAGCACTTTCTTGACCCGCGCGTCGATTTCGGCCTGACTGATGCGGCCTTCAGCAATGGATTTTTTGATTTCGGCAATGGCAGCGGGTACGTTGGGACTAAACTCCAGTATGTCCATCCCAGCTTCCAATCCTTTGGCATCGCCGGTTCCGTTGGGAAAATACTTGACTAAGCCATTCATGTTCATGGCATCCGAATAAATGAGGCCGTTGAAATGCAGTTGGTCTCTTAACAACCCCGTTACAATGGGCTTGGAAAGCGTAGAAGGTACATTTTTGGCGGTATCTAATATAGGGATTGCCAAATGCGCCATCATGATACCATCGGCACCTTTTTCAATCAGTTTACGAAAAGGATACAACTCTACGGAATCCAAGCGAGCGCGTTTGTGAGGAATGACGGGCAATTCAAAATGCGAATCCACTCCCGTATCGCCGTGACCAGGAAAATGTTTAAGCGAGCTCAAAATACCACCGTCCTGCATCCCTTTCATGTACGCGTACGATTTCTCAAACACTTTTTGAGGGTTTTCGCCAAAGGAACGGAAGTTAATGACGGGGTTATTGGCGTTGTTATTGACGTCGACCGAAGGCGCAAAATTGATATGGACGCCCAATCTCTTCTTCTGAGCGGCAAGCGCACGACCCATTCGATAAATCAAATCGTCGTTTCCCTGAATCGCCCCCATCGTCATTTGGTACGGGAACCGCACCGCACTGTCCAATCGCATGGCCAAGCCCCATTCTGAGTCCATCGCTACCAGCAACGGTACTTTGGAAATGGATTGGTAATAATTGGTCAGTTGTGCCTGTTGTACCGGGCCGCCCTGAAAGAAAATCACCCCACCCACTTTATAGTCGCGAATGTACTGCGCCACCACGCGCGGGTTGGAGAAAGTGGTATCAATAATCACCCGTTTGGGATTGGTAGGATACCCGTGTGCCGCTACCATGATGAGTTGCGCAATGCGTTCATCGGGCGACAAACTGTTAAAAACGGAGTCTATCCAGCGTTGATTGGGGTGTTGGAGAAAAGGAGGGGTAATTTGCTGCGCAAATGTCAAACTTAGCGTGCAGAATGTCGAAAAAAGTAGAAGGAAAAGGCGTTTCATTGTAGGAGTCTTATTTCTGTTGGTCGTCAGTTAGATTGATGAAGGCTTCTGTAATTTCCTGTCGCTTAGGGTTATAGCGGTGTATAATCAGAGAAGTGTAATAAACTACAGTCCTGTTGTCTGTAATAGGGGCATTGATTTTAACAAAATCATTCCCCTTAAATGACTCAAACCATTGCGTAAATTTTCGATGACGAATGGCTTGTTTGTCGTCGGATGAGTCGCAAATGTAGATGACCACTTGTTCATTATTTCTACCAATGAAATCGTAGAATATAGCTGCAATTGTGACAGGAATACGTGAATCTAAAGGAGGTTTTTGTTCAGTAAAATTTTCAGAAACAATAATACCTAACTCAAAAGCCTCAAATGATATGTTGGAGTAGTTGGTAAATAAGTAGGATGTGTCTTTAAATTTTACTTCATGCACAATTTTATTGTCCGTCTTAAAGAAAAATGAATTCTCTTGCCCTCCTGCAAAAAGATACTCATACGTCCGTGGTATTTGCTTTTGCATTGAGTTCGTCCAATTTTCGTAGATATTCCTGGTACTTTTCTGTTTTAGCAAATGCCTTGGAGTCTTCCTCCATTTGCTTCTTACTTGCTGCAAGCGCCTTTGCGAACGCAATAGCACGCTCATTGCTAGGCTCTCCTCCCCCTGAAAGTGTGATCGTTATCATGGTCTAAAATAGTATAGTAGTATGACAAAGGTAACGAAAAAGGCATTATTTACTTGCTTCATTTATCACTTCATCCGCAGTACCTCATTCAGTTCTTCATGCCTAGCGGGGCGCTTAGGATTCTGAACTTTGAGTGAATTTACCAATTCGTCTATAGCTGTTGCCGTATTTGGAATTTCTTTCTTAATTTGTTTCATCTGCTCAGCCAGTTGATGATATTCCGGGCGAGTACTGACGGCAGTCCCCCACTTTTTGAGCAATGGAATATACAAATCCAATAACTGCTGCGGGTATAATTTAGCCAAATAAGGACTGACTTTATTGAGCGAGTCGAGTGTGGCATTTTCCTGAACTAACTCAAACAATTGTTCCCAAAGTTGTTCTTCGATAAAAATCGGCGATAACGTCCTGAATCGCTCTGATTTTGGATCCCACCAGTAGCCTTTTTCGGGTTTTACGTTCGATTTTTTAATGGTTTGTTGAATATGGTCATCAATTTCTTTGACCCATTCCGGCGCCGAAAACGTATTTTTCCACTGCTGATAGTATTTCCTGTCAAACCCACGGTCAAACGCAAATTTTCTAGCAAAATACCGTATCTGAACCGTGTCTTTTTGGAGTATTGCGATTTCCAACAATTGGCCTTCCCAATCACTGACAGTTCCCGGATGTTTTTGCTGTTCTGCCACTAAAATACCGCCTCGAATCAGCGTTTTAGCTTTCTCATACTCTTTGGCAGCTAATGCCTCTTTAACCACCCCTCGGCGAATCTCCACAATGTCAAGATTAGCCTCAATGAGTTGTTTTGCCTCTTCTGCTTTGCCTATTTTTTTTAGAAAATCAATGCGCTCAGTTCGTAAATGATTTCGTAAGTAGTCACCAGCAACTCTTTCAAGACGTTCCAAAACAGTTAGATACAAGTCCAGCTCACCCAAATCTATCGCAATTTTGGGGACAATCTCCAGCAAATTATAGCCATAATCACCATAATCAAAATACACTTTATTGAGCAATTCTTTGGCCACAAATTCGAGCAATTCTTCTTTGAGATCGCGACTTGCCTCCGAAGTAGCAACGCTGTCCAAAAGCTCAATGGCTTCCTGAACAGTGCCGCCCAATTCGCCCGACGAATCGTCACTCTGTTCGTATGCTTCCATGAGTTCCACCAATACGACTTGCCCCACTGTAAAGGCATCTTTGAAGTTTTCGTTGGAAGCAGCCTGATAACCCATTTGAATGATTTTATCTATTTCATGACTTAACTTACGCGAAGCACTGTAATCAATAAAACCACGATTAGAATGAGTACGAATCGCTTTAGTGACCAAATCTTTATATTTCTGCCGAACATCAATGCGCTCGTCTTTTTCAGCAAAATGGAGTTCAAATTTTTGACTGAACGTTTTATCTGATGCAGCATAGTCAAGAACAAACCCTCTCAACTCTTTCAAATCAATTTTTTCGAGCAACTCTTTTAACGTCAACTTCTGGGACTTTTTAGGCTTCGGGCTTGATTTTTTTTGCTTTACTTCTTTTCGTAAAGCGTAAAGCACCGCTACTACATGTTTGCAGGTAGGACCGTCGTACGGGCAATCGCAGAAATAGTGTTTGACCATTTTTTCTTCCAATTCAACCTCCACTTGGTATGTTTCAGAGCCTTCGACTTCGGCTGTCCAAAGGTTTTCCTCTGAGTCCTCCAAATAGATAACTGCATCATTTTGGAAGTAATTGCGACCTCTTTGTACTATCTCGCGGCTGATTTGTTCTTCAAAATTATCAAGCGTAAACATTAGCTGAACGATGTTGTGTTTGCAAAAAGAAATGAAGAGAATTATTTTTAACTGCTCAAACACAAAACTATCAAAAATATGGACGACAACTATTACGACGGATTAGCGCAGGATCTTGAAATGGGACTCATTTGTTATGTACATCGTACCACCAAAGAATACATTTCAATGCCTGATTTCAGTGAATTCAGTGACAATCAGGAGTTGTATCAGGAAGATATTGATAAAATAGAAGCAAATCCGGATGATTATGTTGAAATGCGACCCATGGAGTCCCGCAAAAGTTTTCTGATTATGACCGATTTTGCAGAACAGGAAGTGACAAATCGCTTTTGGCAAAGCAAATTGATAGATGCCTTAGAGCGTTCAAAACCGTTTCGCCGTTTCAAAGACATTGTAGATACCTACGATGCACTCCGTGAGCAATGGTTTACCTATAAGCACACTCGCTATACCGAATGGGTGAAAGCAAAACTGGAGGTGGCTTTCAACGAGGAGAATAATGAGGAGTAATTTCCTACGTACCCAATCATCCGGATGGCTGCCTCAACAACCTACGACCATGCAGCGTTGCACTTAGCCGATTTGTTCCGCAGCAATTTTGACAAATACGCCGATTTTGCAAGCCCGCAAATTTTAGCGGGAGCGCCTTTAGCCTAATCAATTTACAATAAGCCTTTTATAGAAATGACTGACAAACCCGCCGATAGATTCTGCGGGTTTGTTGTTTTGTGGTATAAGAATTGCATTATCATTGCATAACTATTCTCAATAACCACAACAGCATGTTTGTCGAAGCCATTGAACGCGTAAGTGAGTTTACGCGACCTACCCATATCATTACCCGTCTTTATCACCAGGCAGATATATTGACCGGCGCCGCCACTCTTTTTTTTATCAACGAAGAAGGATATGCCATTACCTGTCGGCACGTTGCCGAAATCATCGTTAATTCGGGCGCGGTTCAACAGAATTACAACCAGTTTATGGCGGAATACCGCAAAGTGATGCGTGACCCCCAGCAGAAACAGCACTTAAAACGACTCGAACAGAAGTATGGATTGGCGTTGGGTTCGGTGATTACGCAAAAAATGGATTTTATCAATTGCTTTGATAACCTCACCCACATCGACGTAACCTACCATTCCAAACATGATTTAGCGCTACTGCGATTTCGGACTACCGGAAAGGCGCACTACGGACGCCCCGCAGAATTTATTGCCGATGGACAAATTCCGAAACAGGGAAAATCGCTTTGCCGATTGGGCTACCCTTTTGCTGAGTTTACCAACTACCGATACAACTCTGAAATTGACGACATTGAGTGGGACGGCACGATGCCGAAAGTAACTCCTGCGTTTCCGATTGACGGGATTTTAACACGCTACATCGGAGACGAGACCGGACAGGCGTTTGCCCTCGAAATGAGTACCCCGGGATTAGTTGGGCAAAGCGGCGGGCCGCTTTTTGACACCAAAGGCGTAGTGTATGGGATGCAGCAATCGACCCGGCATTTGCACTTGGGTTTCGACATGGTCAATCGCGACGTATGGGTGGGTACGCACCGCGCCAAAGTCTCCAATCACCCTTTTCTGCACGTAGGAGTTTGTATCAGTGCAGATATAATTAAGGATTTTTTACGGCAACAAAATGTAAAATTTTATCAGGCAAAATAAGAAAGCTTTATGCCCACACCTGCGTGCCTTCGGTGCAGTTTTTACACATTTCAATCTCTGACCGCGAACGGATTAAGGATTGACGGAATTTTACCTTACAGATTTATTTTTTCAACCAAAAGCAGACTAATAGAGCATAAAATAAATATCTTATCAAATTGTTTGGTCACCATCCATCATTTCAATAGATTTGTAAATATACGTTTATTTACATCTTTTCTCTGTGAATCAATATCTGCAAGTATTCCGCTTTCTATTGAATTTTTCTCAGTTGCGTGACAGTGTAATCCGTGATGTTGAAAAATATGACTCAGTATTTTGGTTGAGTGATTTACCTGAATCTGTACAGACCATAATACAGGCAAATAATACCAATGCAGACTTTTGGCTAAAAGTAGTTAAACCAACTCCTCCTTTTCCCAAACCTGTTTTTCCTGAATTACCTATTGATTTACGGGGTTGGGTCATAGAAGAGACTTTAATTCATGCTACGAAAGAACCTGAACTAAGAGCTTCGATTATTGATTCAAAGGGCACTACCATCATTTGTCCTTCCCAAGTCGAAGACGCTTTTTTAAGTTATTGCATAAACATTTGGCCTCAGCAAAATCAGGTTTATAAAGAAGAAACAAAAGCCTTTCAAGAAAACGAGGCTGAATATCAACGTATATCTGAAATTTACCGGCAACTATTTGATACCTTCAAAAAGATTCAAAATTTTGGTGATGAGTATGAGTTGGTAATGGGTATGGGGCTGCTTTGCCAATCGGAAGGAACTTTCATAAAAAGGCACATATTTACCGTTCGAGCAGCGATTGAGTTTGTAAGCAATACCCGAACAGCTTATATTGAAGTAAAACCTGACTTGAGTAATAGCCGTTATTTTATTGAGTCGGATATGTGCCAAGACCTCGAAGGTTTTAATGTAGAGGACGCACAACGCACACTGTCAAGTGCTATTGAAAGTGCTGAAATGGATGACTATTTCTCCAGACATTTTTTTGGCAAAGAAGGTTTTTTAAATCAATACACCAATGTGCTTCATACACAGGCACAGTATTATCCTGATGTGCAACGACCAACTGCAAATCAATCAAAGCCAAATATTTACTTTGCTCCGGCCCTCATTTTAAGAAAACGTACTACACGAAGTTTAACTGCGGTTTATAAGAAAATTATTGAGCAACTGGAAGAAGGTGAGAACTTCGACGCGTCTTGTGTACGTGCTATTTTAGAAACCAATGCTCCTATTTATAATGATATTCAACGTACACGCACTTTTAAAGACGATACTATTTATTTCCCTAAACTCTACAACGAGGAGCAAATCAGCATTGTCAATCGTTTGCGTGCTAATAACAAAGTTCTTGTACAAGGCCCTCCCGGTACAGGAAAATCCCACACAATTGCAAATTTAATGTGTCATTTATTGGCTCATGGAAATCGAGTCTTGGTAACTGCTCAAACCAAACGCGCCCTCGAAAGTTTAAAAGATAAAATCCCTTTAGAAATTCAATCTTTGGCGGTAAGTATGTTAGGCGATGATAGCAAATCGGCCAGTGATTTAGAGCAATCAGTTAATACAATTACAGGAAGGTTAAATAACGCAAATCTTGATGTTCTAAAAAAACAAATAGAAGCCAACGAGCAACAATTAGAGAAGCTTAAAAAATCTAAGGCAGAATATGACAATGAGCTACTTATCCTCAAAGAAAAAGACACTCGAAAACAAAGATTAAACAGTCAATATGAAGACACTCTCGACCAATTAGCGAAAAGATTGGTAAAAGAACAGATTGCTTTCGATTGGTTTAAGGACACAGTAGCTGAGTTAAGAGAACGTGTTAAGCCTGAATTTTGTCTACCGAATCAACTTCACTTACTGTATGATTTGACAATAGTCAACAACGAATTCAAGGAATTATTCCAGCTTACTTCGCGACTATCTACTCTATTTAAAACGTATACATTAAAAGACTTTGAACAACCTTTACCAAGTGAATCAATCCTATTATCAATTGAGTCATTAGCTAACTGTTTTCAGGTAATTAATGATTTTGAAAAAACACACAAGAGCCAAGATTTGTCAATTTTATCAGGAATAAACATAGACTTATTAGAAAATCAAATTCATATATGTAAAGATGCATTTCAAAAATATAGCGCAGTTGCTAAATTAGATTGGTCTAAAAAAGCCCTAAACGATTGTCAGAATGGCATAGCAGCTAAATGGAACAATCGTCTTAGGCTGACTACTATTTTTTTAGAAAAAATTAAATTTGAAGTTCAATATCGTGAGTTTGAGCAAAAAAATCGCATTATTATACCTAATAATTTTACTTTACAACAATTAAGGAGCGACGCCGATATACTTCTTAGATATTTAATAAGCAGTAATAAATCAAAGATTTCTTTTAGTATTTTTGATAAATTCCTACTACCGCCACACATTAAAGAGAGAGAGTATTTTACAAAAACTGTATTTATAAACGGCAGTCCATGCGACGAAATACAAGAATTTAATTTAGTAATTCGTTATTTTGACTTTAGAATTGAGTGTGAAAATATCTTGAATTCTTGGGATAATTCATTGGTTTATAATGACAACCTTTATGCTGAACTTGAAGAGAATTTAGGAGTATTAGACACAATTATAACTCAATCTGGACGCTACCGAATCGGAGAAGAGTCAATTAGTCAACTGGTAAAAATAAAAGGATTAAACGAAGAAGTTATTAATGAAATATCCCTTAGAATTAAATATACAAGAGACGTACAAATTTATAAAACTGCGCAGCAGCAACTAAATATACTTTTAACTTCTCTTTCAAATCCACAACTTCATCCTATTACAGGGCTATTGCGAAACGCGATTGAACAACAGGATTGGAATACTTACCAAATTCAAAAAGATAACTTAAAACAGCTAAATCGACAACAGCAGGAATGGGAACGCTACCAAAAGCTCATCCAAACTTGCCAAAGCATTTTTCCTGAATTCACCGAACTTATTGTAGAAAGTCGCGCCAATAGCGAACAAATAGACTTACTGCCAAAAGCAATCTATTGGCAAGTGGCAAATAGTGAATTTAAAAAGTTTTTAAGTCAATCCGAAGCTGAACTATATGAAAATTTAAAACAAGAAGAAAAACAAATTCGTGATGTAACGGCCAAGTTAGCAGCTGACAAAGCATGGATGGAAGTATTGGGAAGAATAGATAATGACTTATCACGAATAGGGTGATTGCATCAAGTGTTAAGTTGGTTTAACAGGGTTTTAAGGTAAGCATCGTCGCGAGCGGCTTTCTTTCGCTTACGAGCCAAACTCATTTCAGTCGGCTCTCGCTTTAAGAGAGCTAA
>Ga0247843_1002322_pt1 | contig 35233 bp, 37 predicted proteins | sample LaCruzMarch2017__FD_192420 | JGI IMG/M metagenome (GOLD analysis project Ga0247843, IMG submission 192420) | Freshwater microbial communities from meromictic Lake La Cruz, Castile-La Mancha, Spain - LaCruzMarch2017_8m | ecosystem: Environmental > Aquatic > Freshwater > Lake | place: Spain... | reverse complement strand
ATATTTTTTTGCTTGATCAAAAGCCGCCAGTAATTCAGATTCATTTTGAATATTAACGGTAACTCCTGTTCCCTGATTACCATCAATTGGCTTGATAACAGCTGGGTAGCCAATATCATCCGCATCATATAGAGCCGATGTTCGATGTTTCACAATTTTACCTGCTGGAACAGGAATACCGATGATTTCCAGCATTTTTTTCGTGATAAATTTATCTTGTGCCATGGCATCGGCAATCGACGATGTTGAATCAATTAAACTGGCCTGAATAAATCGTTGCTTACAGCCATAGCCAAGTTTGACCAAAGAGCCTGTACCCATTCGTCGATAAGGAATATTTTTTTGAATGGCGGCCTTGACAATATGATGGGTACTGGGGCCCATGCGAATATCTTCATATTCAGCTTGAATCGCCTGTAATTGTTTTTCTATCTCAGCGCTTGGCAGCTGTGGTTGATTTAAAATATCTTGCCCGAGCTGAATTAATTTTTCAGCGGTTAGCAATTCATCATAGCCAATTAAAACATAAAACAGCTGGGGGTGGTGTGCAATAGGATGGGTGGTCGAAAAAGGGCATGGACATCCTATCCGGTCAAAAAGGGATAAAAAAAACTGCTCTACCAGGTCTATCCCCTTTAAGTGATGGGGAAAAATCGAATCGAGTGAAAACGATGGAGAACAGGCAATAGTGAGCTCAACGACTTGAAAGTTGGTCCAACGATTGATCGGGTTTAGAAAACGAACCTGTTTAAATTCAAGCGTTGACAATTTCGACTTCCTTATAAAATGCATTGAGTACATGTTCGATAGGCATTTTCTCAAATAAAGCGATGGCTAATCCTGTCATTAGAATTTGTAGCGCCTGTTTTGGCACTGCTGGACAATCAGCTAATTTTTCATTCATATAGTAAATATGCCCTTCTTCAATATAGATGATGCCATCATCCTGACGCCTTTTTTCTTGTGCGTGAGAAATATTTGGGTCAGTGCAAATAAAAATGACTTTACCATCGACCAGTTCAGCCCATGAGACAAGCGTATGATCATCGCCATTGATAATCGCAAGACCTTCTTTTGGCACCAGATCGAGAGGTGTGCGAAACACTTTTTTAATAGTCGAGGGGGTGTCAATATATAATCCATGATCATAATGCTGGTGGTCAACATCGAGTAAAATGGTTATTTTGCAGGTATTTTTTTGATAGCAGACACCGTAATTAATCAGTGAGGAAAAATCAGAGGCGATGATGCCTGTCTGGCAAGATGGATTCATTAAGATACGCAAACCATTGTCATATAGATTATTATTAGCACCTATCGCATGGTTGCCATTGAGATAAATTCCTTCAGGCAAAGACATGCCCACCCTATGATATAGGGATTTGATAAAAAAAGGCAGCCTGGGGCAGTGTTTAGAAGCTGTAATGCTGATTAATGAAAAAGGCGGTTTGGGTTCTTTTAAAATCGAATCAGCAATATGAGATGCTATATCGAGGTTATTAATCGCATTGGGTTGCTGATGAAAAATAGCAAACGCAGGGCCTGCATTGACTTCTATGATGACGCCATTGTCTTGTGACAAGGGTTGTTGGATATTTTGAATAACCGCATCAATACCTGCAATATCTAAACCTATAACTTTACTTGCTAACATGACTTGTTGAATAATGCTGGGATGAAAATCTTCGATGGGAATGATATTTTTCAGGTTGAAGTTTTTACGCACTTCAATGATTTGCTCTTGAGCTAAAATAGTATCTAATTGAACGTACTGTTTTTGTAAAATGATTTTTAAGGCATCATCAAAATAAACACCGGTCAGTAAATACGATTCATTAAAACCGCGCTCTGTCTCGTCATTTATTTTTTCAATCAATTGTTTAATACTGGATTGCCCATCGCCCACAACATGAAGTGATTCGCCGGTTAAAATGCCGACAATCTGATGGTCGACCAATGAAAATCGATATTCATTTCCAGGATAAAATTTTTCCACCAAAATATCGTCGCTATATTCTTTGGCATAATGAAAAGCATCGATCACATCTTGTGTCTGGTCTAAATCAAGACTGACCCCATGTCCGCGACGATTATTCAAAGGTTTGATAACCACACGATCGAATTGTTTTGCGACCTCGCAGGCCTCATTTAAGCAAGTCACGACCAGTCCTTGGCTTACCGGAATAAAGCATTCTGCCAAAAGTGCTTTGGTAAGCGATTTATCTTTTGATATTTCGACGCTAATAGCGCTAGTTTTTTCAGTGGTTGCCGTCCAAAACAGTCTTTTTTCACAACCATATCCGACTTGATATCGATTGTCGCAACCAAGTCGAATGATAGGATATCCCTTTTTTTGAAAGGCTTGTATTAATAACCCCGAGCTTGGCCCTGGTAATAGGTCATAGCTTAAATCTTTAAGTCCTTGAATGTGTGCCTCGAGCTCAAAGGACTGATGACGAACCATGGCTAAAATGAGGTCAAGCCCGGTATGGAGCAGTTCCCTCCCTAGTTTTTCATGGTCGCAGGCAAAAACCATATAATAAATACCTGGTTTTGAGGTTTGTCTGGTTTGGCCGAACTTGCTGGAAAGTCCCATTAGCAATTGCAATTCAATAATGGCATGTTCCAGAACATGTCCTATCCAGGTGCCTTCATCGAGTCGTTTAATAAAACCACCCTCGTATCCATAATTACATTTATGTTTCGACAGTCCGGGCAACAACTGCAACAGGCGCAAATTAAAACCGTCCAGCTCTGATGTAGGGTGGTTTTCAAAATCGTTGATATCGATAAGCGTTTCCATTACAGGCATATACGCCCAACGGTTAATTCCTGCAATAAATTGACTTCTTAGGATATGGATATTCTGGTGCGACATGATGATAGGGGGGGAATCAAAAAAATTATTTTTCAATCTAGTGAGTATTTCCAATAGGGTCAAGCTTTTTTTTGATAAAAGGACATATCTCATTACGCTAAATTAGAAAACAAGTATGAAAAACCCTTTGGTTGGAGAAAATCACTGATATGCTGGTTTAAAAAACATGCTTGTCTAAAATTTTTCTTCATTGTATTTATCTAATAAAACAAAATCGAGGCTTTATCAGGGTAGAACTGAAAAGTATTATTATCAATGGTTGAGGGCCTCTGTTCGAGAAGCTGATGATCATCATCGGTGCGCCACATTAATGTTTTTTTAATGGCGAACTATCTGACATTAAAATAATCAAAATGACAGTATATTTGACGAATTGTTAATGCATACCTATAATTAAATTAGGATATTTTTATTAAATATTGAATTAAGGGGACATATCATGACGAATATAGGAAGCGAAAATCCACATTCATTTTTTAAGTCAAAGTTAAATTACATAGAAACTATTCTAAAAAGTATTCCAGATTTTCCAGCACTTCCAGAGGATCTTCAAATATATCCAGAGAAAATCGTATTGGCTACTCAGGCGGCTAATGATTTGTTGCATCATATTCTGGAAGGGGTAAGCGCTATTAGGTCGATTGTGAATAATCCTTCAAGTCCTTTACCCGAAGAGGCTCAGAAGCCAATAAAAGAAATTTTAGAACATTTAGAGGGATGGGGTGATAAATTAGCTGCAAATTTAGAAGCTATGAGTACAAAAGTAGAGGGTTTAGGTGAAAAAATAGAGCAATGGTACACTGCGGCATGTCAATGGTGGGAGGCAATGAAGCCAATCATAGATAAAATTAAAGAGATCTTCTACCCTAGCGAACCTGTGTCTCAGCCTTAGTAATTGATAATCAGTTACCGCTTGCATACCTTTATCACTAAAAGGATGACGGTATGCACTCAAAACAATAGATGTGAATCAACTAGCGCATAGCTGAATCCCATGCTTACCATCGAAAATTTCATATGTATCGCTGATCCTAAAAGAGGCTTTGTCGTCATAGTAATGAGCATAAGATAGAAAGTACTCAAGATAAACATCGAAGGCAATAAGCGTTGTAACATTACGCGCTTCATCTTTTGCTCCTGCAATAAAAAGCCCAACATATTAAAGGACCACAATAGCAAGGCTTGGTATTCAATCAGTGAGAATTAATTTAACATTTGTCGTTGATGGTAATATAAAAGTGGAAAATCTATTTCGTCTCTAAATGTATTTTTTAAGCCCATCATGATATATTATTTGACACAATGATTGTGATTATGTATAATTGCTCTAGGTTATTTTTAATAAACTTTCAATCAAAGAGGGTATTATCATGCAAAATCAAACAGCAGCAGAAGCAAAAGCAGATAAAGATCAAGATCTTTTGCAAAATATCTTTAGTTTTTTCTCTCGTACTTTTGTCGACAAGAATGTTGGCCAGATAAAGACTGGGCTTACCGAATTGGGTAAAGGCCTGGAAATTAAGCTTGACGAAAGTTCTGAAGGTATAAAAACGAAGATACACACTTTGTTAAGTGACGTCATGGGATATGTTACAAGGCTTGCAAAAGCCATCCCTACGTTAATAAATCAACTGTTTAGCTTCCTATCAGAAAATCTTGGAAAGTTATTTCAGTATCTTACTGGCTCGGCTCCTGATCAAGCTTCAACAGCAGCAGCAAACTAAATTAGTATCCAACCTACTTACCGTCATCACTGAAAGGTGTGACGGTAAGTGTCTATTTCTAAATCCTGTGTAAAAATCAAAAATAGTATCTTGTTCTTACATTGATGGTTTTATTGAATATAATTCATCGAAATTAATGCCTAGCGCATAGGTTGATACTGATGCCACTGCTAAAACTGCAAGGCAGGGTGTGATGCCACAACTTAAAACCGTAGCTGCCATTGTAATCAAACCAATGCCTGACAAAGAAATTAAGCTATCCTTCATGAGTTTAGACTGCGCCACAGCGTAGCGATTTTCGATGTTTGTCCTTTGTTGAGTTAAAGCTGCTATTTTACCAGTTTTAAAATCATCTAAATTAGAATTCCCTGTCTTTAGAACAGGTGTTGATCGTATGTCTTTATCGATCTTTGCAACTTCGCTTTCTACCAGGCCCTTTGTTTTATAAGCTTCATAAAGTTCATTAAGATTATTCATGAGGTTAATAAGCCTCTCCGATACAGCAAGAAGAGCTGTTGTCATAAAAATTGGATTGGCAACGATGGGCATTAGATAGAAAGCACTCATGGTAAACATTGCAGGCAATAACAGTTGCAAAACCACGCGAGTTATCATTTTAAAACGAATGATTGAGCATTGAATTCCATCTTGCTCGGCACTTAATTTAATGTAGTGGTCTTTTAAGTTAATTCCTAACTGAAGGATAAGACATCCTGCTGCACCGGTTAGCGTCAAAGGCACTGATGCAGTAGCTGCAAAAAATGAACATAAAGTTATAAAGGATGACAGCAAAAAGAATTGATATAACATGGTCAAATTATAATTTAACATTTGTCGATCATGGAGTATTACTAACATATTCTTGGCATCGACATCATTGCCTAAGTCTTCTTTTAATTTCTCAAAATAATGCGTTTCCACCGATTTCTGATATACCGTATGCAACAGATCTGCCAATAACAGCACTGCGGTGGTGATGTTTCCGGCGTAAGAGTCCATAACGTGGAAAGTGAGATAATTCACCAGACCCCATAGTGGCACATCATTGACAATGCAGCTATAACGCATTTCCCATTGAACTTTAAGTTTGGTGAAGGTGCTGATACTTCCATATTTAGGATTGTCAACTAAAGTATGATTTCCTAGCTTTAAAATATCTAGGCCACCGCGCACAAAATAAAAGCCGTAACTACTAACCCCGTTGATTAGATTAACACAAGCACATAAGGCTTTAAGATCGGTAGAGACCATCAAACCCAAAGACAAAAGGGTCTCAATCATGTTTCTGGACCAAACGCCATCAAGCCGATGATTGTTTACATTGGAAATTATATTTTTCAGCCAATGGGTGCTTTCGGATGAAGGAGCTTTATAGCCTGTGAAAGCATCTAACAGCTTTTTTTGTACTTCTGAACCATCTTCAAATTTCTCTACTAACTCTTCAATAAATGTATGGTTTTGTTTAATAGCACCTTTTCTATTGAGAAGTTTTACATCAATGTCGTTTTTCAGCAGTAATTTCTTTTTGTAAAGAATACGAGAGTTTTCGTTTAATTCTGAAAGGCATTTTTGCAGCATTTGCACTGCATAATTATCACTGGGGTAGTTTTCAAAATTTTCTTCCATAGAGTTCTTCATAGATTCGTGCCGTACAAAGGGTGATTTATTACTTAATAGCTATATAATATATAAAAAACATGACTATTAAAAGAGTGATGTGTAAAAAATAGGTATATTTTTTTGATTTAAGGTTCAAATCGGGTCTTTGTGGTTTGATAAGTTGATTGAGGCCGGTTGAAGAGTTCGTTATAATCATTTTTATTTTATCTTTGTCGAGGTCTGGTTTTCATGCCAATTTATGAGTACTCCTGTAAAAAATGCCATCATCAATTTGAACTGATGAAGCGGTTGAGCGATACATCTCTGCCCAGTTGTCCTGCTTGTCAAGACCATGATGTTGATCGGTTGGTCTCGGCTGCGGGTTTTCAGTTAAAAGGCACGGGATGGTATGCCACTGATTTTAAAAGCAAAAAAAGCGAAAGCCCCAAAACAGAGACTTCTTCTGAGAAAAAGCTTGAAACCAAACAGGAAAAATCAGAATGATGAAGCGACTTCGCGGCTATTTGTTGACAGGACTGGCATTTTGGATGCCTATTTTTGTCACTGTCATCGTTATTTCCGCCATCTTAGAGTGGCTTAATAAGATTGAACATCTTTTACCTGAGGCCTATCAGCCTCATTTGATTTTAGGGTATTCCATTCCCGGCTTTGGTGTGATTCTGGCTTTATTATTATTTTTATTGACAGGGGTTTTGGTTACCAATTGGTTAGGGCAGAAATTGGTCCTCTGGGGCGAGGCTTTATTACATAAAATCCCGCTGGTCAGGATGATTTATCAAACCACTAAGCAAATTATTCAGGCCTTGTTTATGTCGGAGGGAAAATCCTTCCGTCAAGTGGTGATGATTGAATACCCCCTTAAAGGCTGTTGGACATTAGCCTTTTTAACAGGGCAAGTGCAGCCAAAGCCAGATGCGACTGTTTTAAACACCGTTTTTGTGCCCACCACGCCCAATCCGACCTCGGGATTTTTTTTGATGATTGCAGAACAAGATATGCAGCGTTTAGATATTTCAGTAGAGGAAGCTTTGAAAATGATACTCTCACTAGGCGCTATTCAGCAGCCACTATTGAAGCCAAAAAATAAGGAGTCTCTATGAGAACGCATTTATGCAAAGACATTCAGTCCACGATGATAGGTCAAGTGGTGACTGTATGTGGATGGGTTAACAAAAGACGGAATTTTGGCGAACTGGTTTTTCTAGATATTCGAGATTCCTCTAGTATATTACAGGCCGTTGTTGAGCCCGGACGAACTGAATTACTGGCGTTAGCCTCTGAGCTTAAGCATGAGTTTGTAGTTAAAGTCACCGGACTTGTAAGAGCGCGCCCTGAGAATATGCGCAACGTGCAAATGGCCACTGGCGATGTCGAGTTAGACATTACCGAATTAGAAATTCTAAATACCTCAGTGGTGCCTCCTTTTTTACCGGATGAACATCAATCGGTTTATGAAGATCTGCGCTTGAAATATCGTTACCTTGACTTGCGTCGCGATGAGCCACATCAAAAAATCGTTCAACGCCATCGAATTGTTCGCTTCATTCGTGAGTATTTAAACGAGAAAAACTTCGTGGATATTGAAACGCCAATGCTAACGAAGGCAACCCCTGAAGGCGCAAGAGATTACTTGGTGCCATCACGGGTGCATCCTGGGAAGTTTTATGCATTGCCGCAATCCCCGCAGCTGTTTAAACAGATGTTAATGATGGCCGGTTTTGATAGGTATTATCAAATTGTGCGTTGTTTCCGTGATGAAGATTTGCGGGCTGATAGACAACCTGAGTTTACGCAATTAGATATGGAGATGTCCTTTATTGATGAAAAAGATATTCAAAATATGATTGAAGGTTTAATGTGTCATCTTTTTCAAGAAACCTTGGGGATAAAGTTGCCTACACCTTTCTTGCGCGTATCCTATGACGAGGCAATGAGTCGTTACGGAAGTGATAAGCCTGACTTGCGCAACCCCTTATATCTTCAAGATGTGAAAGAGATTTTTACTGAATCGACATTTTCCATCTTTCAGGAAGCGGCAAATCATGAACCATCGCGTATTATTATGCTTAAATGCCCAAAAGCGACAGCATTATCGCGAAAACAATTGGATGAATACGTACAATTCATGCAAAGACTTGGGGTATCAGGATTGGCTTATATTAAAGTAAACCAAGCTGAGTTAGGGCGCGAAGGATTACAATCTTCATTGTTAAAGCATCTTTCAGATGAGGAAATTGCCAAGCTTGTCGAGCAATGTCACGTTCAAGCGGGTGATGTTTTATTTTGCGTGGCAGGTCTATCTGCCCAAGTCACTGAACCGATGGGAGCTCTTCGTCAAAAACTTGGATTTGATTTAAATTTAATTGATGTCAATGATTGGAAGATCGCCTGGGTTGTTGACTGGCCCATTTTCTTGCTTAATGAAAAAAACGGTCAAATTGAATCCGCTCACCATCCTTTTACCTCTCATCATGTGACTGATATTGAGCAATTAAAGCGAGATCCATTGTCTGCCAAAGCCAAAGCCTATGATTTGGTCCTCAATGGCTATGAATTAGGGGGTGGCTCGATACGTATTCATCGTCCCCAAATGCAAAAATGTGTGTTCGAGTTATTAGGGATGAGCGAAGAAGAAGTGCAGAAAAAGTTTGGCTTTTTTGTGGAGGCTCTAGAATATGGATGCCCACCCCATGGCGGTATTGCTCTAGGCGTCGATCGTTTGGTGATGTTGCTCACCCAATCCCAATCAATTCGAGAAGTGATTGCATTCCCCAAAAGCTTAAGTGCTGTGTGTCTGTTAACCCAGGCTCCCAGTGAAGTGGATGGACACCAACTTAAAGACTTATCCATTGCCAGCACAGCCGTTAATGAAGCGAAATGATTTATTAAACAAAGCCTCTGAGTTGGGTGGGATGACGATTTTGCAACTTGCCCAATATTTACAGCTGAGGCCACCAACCGATACGCTTCATACGAAAGGTTGGCTAGGTCAGGCGGTAGAGTTATTTCTTGGTGCTCAAGCAGGATGTTTACCCATTCCGGATTTTCCCGATTTAAATATTGAATTAAAAACAATTCCATTAAATGCCAATGGCAGTGTTGCAGAATCGACGTACGTGACGACATTGCCATTACTAAATGTCCTTGAATTATCTTGGGAACAATCTTCCTGTTATAAAAAACTGCAAACGGTGCTTTGGATCCCGGTTGAATCCAGTAAAAACATTCCCTTGTTACAAAGACGTATAGGACAACCGAATGTTTGGTCGCCCAATGTAATCCAAATGAATATTTTAAAAGAAGACTGGGAGATGCTCACTGAAATGGTTTTAAAAGGGCAGGTTGAAAAAATAGATGGTTCTTTAGGCCAGTTTTTACACATTCGCCCCAAGGCGGCCAATGCTAAGGCATTGACTAAAAGCTTAGATGAACATGCCAACTTAATTCAAACGTGTCCTCGTGGATTTTATCTGAGAACACGTTTGACCAATCAAATTTTGGCTTGCACCTAACTTATTGTCGAAAGCTTGTTTCGGTAACCAATTTATTGTCATCCTGATATTGCTTAACGGACACCGTCGGTTTGATTCTAGGCGCTGACTGAAATGGATTAGGAGGGATGGGAGGACTGGAAAAGCTATTTGTTTGGTTTTTAGGCTGAATGAGAGGATGCGAACTAAAAACAGGACGTGGTGTAGGGCGTACAATAGGTAGTTGGGGACTCGGTTGTATGACAGGATGATCAATATTGACATAAGCCGGAGTATTGTTTCTCTGAGCGCTGAGAGCGTTTTTAAACTTTAAAAGAGCGCTCCTTGCAAGATCTTGAGCACTGAGTTTATTGCTTGGAAGTAATATACTCATTTCAGGTGCTTCAGGTATTGAGACTAGTGTCGGTTTGGGAATATCTATTTTATCCATCTTTATGACAGGCTTGGGTCTCAAAGAGTAACTCTTATTGTCCATGATTTCATCACTTTAGAAAAATATACTTAGATTGTATCATATTCCAGGTTAATTCCACAATTGCTAGGGCGATGTGCAAGTTTGTAAATCTGTTTGATCAATAATCACATTAAATATGTTTATTTTGTCTTTATGGTTCACATTAATTCACAAGCATGATATTATTTACAGAATGTCGAATGACAGTGTCATTAATTTGCAAAAAAGATTTTAATTTAATCAAGATGGGCCGTTTTACTCTAGTTCTGAATCTGAACTAAACGTTAAGGTGGAAGAGGAATATTGTTACGAAAATCACTGATGAGGATGTTGGGGCTCTGAGTAGTTGGATGTGAGTTTTACTGAAATCGAATACTTTCAAAATATTCAAAATTATGTGAGCTTAGCAATCTAAAATTGATAAATATAGACGGATATCAGTTTTCTCAACCACTGCTTGAATTATTTTTAAATAATTACATGACGCGTTGGACTGATTTGAGAATCCAAGGCATGCGGTTTTCCCCAAGTGCCTCCGAATTTAAAGGCAAATATATAAGCTCTGGTATGTGAGTTAACCATACCAGGTTGGTTTTACTTTTTTAGGACAGGTGATTGAATGTTTAAAAAAATATTATTTTTGATGTGCTTAAGTTTTCAGCTTATGGCTCAAACCTTGCCTGATGAGCAAAATACGATTGACGTCTTCCGTAAGATTTCTTCTAAGGTGGTATTTATTCATCGGTTAACGACGGTGGTCGATCCGTTGCGGCAAGCTGCTTCGTTAAAACAGTCTGGCTCCGGTTCGGGGTTGATTTGGGATAAACACGGCCATGTGGTGACCAACTTTCATGTCATTAAAGGTGCTGATAAGTTTCAAATTAGTATCAATGGCATGACGGTGAGTGCCGATGTCATCGGTTATGAACCTCGAAAAGACCTTGCAGTTCTTGCTATTAATTCGAGCAAGGCTTTAGATCAACTGAAAGATTTTTCGCCCATTGAAATTGCACCTACACATGAGCTGCAAGTAGGACAAAAAGCATTGGCTATCGGCAACCCATTTGGTTTTGATCACAGTTTGACAGTCGGGGTTATTTCAGCATTGGGTCGTCAAGTTCCAGGCATTGGTGGGGTGACTATTCATGATATGATACAAACCGATGCATCAATCAATCCTGGTAACTCAGGAGGTCCCTTGCTCGATAGTTCAGCACGTTTAATTGGTTTAAATACAGCAATATTTTCCGAGTCAGGATCTTCAGCAGGTATCGGTTTTGCTGTTCCTTCGAGTGAAATAAAACGCATTGTAAATCAAATTATTCAACATGGCAGAGTCCGTTTAGCAGGTGTAGGGCTCCAGCCAGTCCCCGCATCAATTGCCCAGCATTTGGGTGTTTTATCAGGGGTATTGGTCGCTGATGTATTGCCCAATACTCCTGCCGCACGTGTAGGAATTCGTGGTACAGGTCGAGATGGCCTAGGTCGTTTAGTGCTTGGTGATGTTATTGAAGCAGTTAATGGTCATCCCATTAAAAATTATGATGAGCTTTATCATTTATTGAATAAAGTGGATATTGGCACCGCAATTAAATTAAAACTCAATCGTGGCGGGCATCCTCTGATGGTGAGTTGTAAGACCATTGATATTGGTGCATTTTAATTAAAGCCTAAAGCTTACTGCCTCCAAGCGAACAATGATGTTTGCTTGGTTTTTTTCTTGTATAAACGATCTTACAGTTGCAATTTCTGTTCTTTCAATAGATCAATCAATGCACTATCTCATGATTCTAAAAAAAACTACACATGGATGTCTGGGGATTATTAATCCCAAACGCTTCATAAAATGCAGGTACATTTTTCAGGGTTCCATTGACCCGATATAATTTCGGTGGATGTGGATCAATGAGAGCCCGACGTCTTGCTTCGGCCGGGGTGATATTGGAGGCCCAAATTTGAGCAAATCGAATGAAGAATTGCTGCTTTGGGGTGAATTTGTCGATGTTTTTTGCCTTATGAAAATAGGGTGAGTGGGTATAAGCATCGTAGGCCAATGTAACGCCTCCTAAATCTGCAATGGCTTCACCACTGACTAATTTTCCTTGCACATGCGTATTGGTATGAGGAATGATATAAGAAGAGTATTGGTTAATAATACAAGTGACTTTTGCTTCGTATTTTTGCCACTCAGCCTTAGTCCACCACTGTTGATAAATGCCATCACTGTTAAATTGAGCCCCTTCATCATCAAAGCCATGAAAGAGCTCGTGACCAATAACGACACCAATGCCCCCATAGTTTAGGGCAGCAGGTGCATTAATTGAAAAAAAAGGTTCTTGTAAAATACCGAGAGGAATATTAATTTGGTTAAGCGAAACATCGTAATATGCATTCACAGATTGTGGTGACATATCCCAATTATCAGGCGTGACAGGTTTGTTTATTTTATTCCAATGTCGACGGTTATCAAATTTTGTTGCTGCAATATCATTTTCGACATAAACAGCTGAATGAATATCCAACTGACTATAATCTAGAGGCTTTGGGAAACCAACTCTGGAAGTCATTTTATGTAGTTTCTTTAATGCTTTACGCGTTGTTTCTTGAGATAGCCAACTGCTATGGTTTAGTTTTATCTCAAGGCTGTGCTTGATATTTTTGAGCATGTTCTGAATATAAGGAACTTCACCAGGTTTTGCAAAAGTCGATACATACAAATCGCCTAAGGCAAAACCCAATACAGCGTTTTCTTCTTTTAATACACTTCTAAAGCGTGCTGGGCAGGAGTGGTAGCCCCGAATAGCTTTGATAAACTCACAGTAGGGATCTGCATAGGCTTTATTTAATTGAGGAGAAGAATTGACTAGTAAAATTGCAATAAGATAGTGTTTGATTTGTTCAGATTTTAAGACGGGTAAGTATTGATTAAGATTGTGAAAATAATCAGGCACTGTCACATTGACTGATTTAAGATCATCAATGGCGATGGATTTAAAATATTGTCGCAAATTGAGATTGGGATAGTTTTTATAAATAGATTCAATGTCTTGGATGTGATCAATATTTTTAGGGGAACGATAGTACGCAACATTTACTGAAATTTCTGCAAGATGGGTTTCGATAGCCAAGACATCTTGGTAAGCTTGCAGTGCTGATTCTTTAGAATATCCAAAATTCACAAAAAGTTGCGTGATAAAATCTTGGTAGTGTGTCATCACCTGTTGGGTTTTGGTGTCGTGATTGAGATAATAATTTCTGTCCGGCAATATGAGTGCGGCTTGATTGATTTGACTGATCAGAAAATTTTTTTGATGAATATCCGCAAACTCACTAAAAGAAAAAAACGCAGGTATACTCATCTCATGCAGTTTGGCAATCGTGGCAAACAATGTTTCATTATTATGAATTTGTTGAATTTCGGTTAAATAAGGTTGCAAGGGTTTGATGTTTGCTTCCTCAATGGTTTTCGTATCCAAGCCACTTTTATAGAACATATAGAGTTGCTGATTAATTTTTTGTTGATATAACTTGGGATTTTTAGGAAGCTCTTCTAGCATATGACGCAGTTGCTTTTCAATTTTTTTATCAAGAATACTAAACGCGCTCCATTCGGATTCAGATTTGGGGACAGGGTTTTTAGCAATCCAGCCTCCATTAGCATATTGAAAAAAATTATTTTCAGGTAGGGCGCTGTAATCCATCCAGTCCATCGACAAAGAACTAGGATGAGATGCCAATACAGCGTTAATGAAGAAAAAGCCCACCAGGTATTTGCAAATAGTTATCATAATTAAATAGTCTATGGATGTTTATTAAGAACATTAATATAGCCTTTATTTAGACGCTATACATAGAATATTTATGAAAAAATAAGAGTCTAGATTAAATTAAGCTCGGGTTGACCTCATTATTCTCATGATCGACTAAGAATCATAATTAATTATTAAAAAAATGATTAACAATAAAAAAAAAGCTGGTATTCTTATTTAATACGAGAAAGAAAATCATCGTATATTCAAGGTATCAAGTATACAGTGGATTACAGGCTTGTTAATTGTAAAAAAGGGGATCGCGTAATGTCGCAAAGAGAAATTGGACACGTCAAGTGGTTCAATGAAAAAAAAGGATTTGGTTTTATCTTAAATCAAAATGGTGATGATATTTTTGTTCATTATAAGGATATACAAGGCACAGGCTTTAAAACCTTGCACGAAAACGATGCTGTCAGCTATGTTATTGACACAGGACCCAAAGGTTTGAAGGCTCAAGATGTAATGCGCATGTCTGAAAACGCTGAAGCTTGATACTCTAGGCCAGAAGGGGATGCTTATCCCCTTAGGCTTCTTCATTTTATTGATCATCGCTTTAAAGGCTAAGGAACATGCCAATGAAAAAAAAAACACAGATTCAACCATACGCAAAATGTCTACGCCTTTCTACTTTCCTAATTGCTTCATGCATAGCCCTGTTTTTATGTGTCTATTGTGATAAGGTAGTATCATTATATTTATCTCCGCATGTTGATTTTTTTGCTCCTTTTGCCGACCGTTTTGCAATCATATTTAAGAGGTATTATATTATTCCTCTGGTCGTGTTTTTTTTCTTGTCTAGTTTTTTTATAAAAAAGTTATACCCTTATCGATATCAAATATTGATGTTAATGCTGATGTTGATTTTTGGACAAATGTTATTACTAGTCCTGAAATCATCAATTGGTCGTGCTAGACCTTATATGTTTTTAAATCAAGGTATTGATGGATTTAAACATTTTACTCATACGCGTGATTTTATGTCCTTTCCATCGGGACACACCTTCAATTGTATGGTTGTGATGGGCTTTATCGCTCTGTTATGTTCTCGATATCAACCTTGGATTGTAGCGGTCGGATTGTCATTGTCTTTTATGCGTGTCATTGCGCTACAACATTATTTATCAGATTGGTTTTATACCTCATATATTGCGCTGTGTTATATTGGTATCAGTTATCAATTTTTAGCAAGATGTAGTCAATTCCCAAGATTGCATTTTCTATCTCGCTTAGTGGAACATTAACATGAATAGATTTGTATTACAGATGAAATCCGGATTAGCTTACTACCTGAGATCATTTTATGATCCTAAGTTATACCGCGATGTTGCATTTAGACAAAAGGGGTATGGTCTAAAACCATTGTATATTTTGTTTTTTCTGTTAATGATTCCATCGGTCTTTGGTTACTATCATCTGTTCGTCAATTACTTACAACAAAATTTTGCAATGTCAGTATCTAACTTGCCTTTTTTACAGTTAGAGAAAAATAGATTATATGAGCAAGACCAAAATGTTGATCTTTTGAGGCTTATCGATAAGCATCAATTTCAGTGGTTGCCTGCCAATATGCAACCTTTTCAAGTTGACACGCAAGTTAAAGAAACGCCATTCTTATTGGGTACAGATAATTTATGGATTAAGTTGCCTAAAAACCATATTTTTGGTTACGAGCTTTTAAATTCCTCCATTCATATACCGCTTATTGTTTGGGGTATGGTGAAAGAGCCTGTCATTGGAACATCAATTGTAGAAGCGTTGAACATGTCAATTATTTACTCCTTTTTGGTAGCCTTTGCCATGACGATGTTTTGTATGCATGCTTTGATGATTTTTATTTTTATTCGAAGCTTTGGACTCATCGCTAGTAAGATGGTGATGATGTTGTTGTATGAATCGATTGAATATGATATTGCCTGTCGATTGTTATCACTTTCAGCACTGCCAACGTTAACAATCATTTATATATTGCATCATTTTTATTATGACGCGGATCTTAAAGTGCTATTCATGGGCATTTACATGTTCAATTTCTATATCGCAATTCGCTTTATTAAAGCGAGAAGTGACTTTCGATGGATCAAAGATATTCGAGCTTGACGTCATCCAAGCCCTGAAGAGGGGTTCTGTCGCAAAAACTTTTAAAATCTAAAAACGAGTATTCTCCGGGCTTAGGCAGCTAGGGTATTAAATTGCTCAAAGATTGTCATATTGTCGGAATTCTGATGTTGATTTTTTCGTAACATATGATGGAGTTCAACACCTGATAAAGTTGTTTGTGCGGAGTGAAACGCCTTAAATCCCTTCATTGGCTTGGTGATTTTTTTAATAAATCGATGGTCTTGTTCAACAATATTATTGAGGTATTTTATTCACCTCACGGTTAATTGAACGAACATAAAACCCAGTAAAAACAACAATGCAAGCTTCAAATTAATCGTATCAATCCCAGCTTTATTTGCGCCGCTCTTGTCGATGCTTACCTTTTCTGGCAACCCATTAGACCCAAAAGCCCTAGCAGCAGGCTCGTCAGGTTTTTCAGAAAGTATAAAATCAACAGTTTGACCTTCTTTGTCAACGGCACGATATAAGTATACCCATTGGCCTTTTACTTTATCGTCCATGCGCCATGAAATTCCAACAGGGCGCTTATAGCGCTTGCGGAAAGACTCTTCCAGTTGAGGTGCATAATGAATAACCCAGCGATTAATGATGGAGTGGTCAACCTTGGGGCCGCGCTCTGTCGCCAGCTCTTCAATGTCACGGTAGCTTAATGCGTAGGCTACATACCAACGAACCAGCATTACAATCATCTCTTTTTAAAGTGGCGCTGTTTAAAACTGAGCATTGAATACCCCTGTCTCGGTTTCAATGAGCTAATTATAGGCATGAGCCAGCTTTTGCGACAGAACCTCTTCCTTATGCTCTATTTGTTGATTTTTAGACGAACCAATTAATAACATAATTTGATGTGATGTTCTTTCTTTTGTTTAATTATTTCCCCACAGATTCTGCGATAGAGCCATAAAAAAAGGGCCTTTCGGCCCCTTCGCTAATTTTCTTCCATCGATTCCGTAATACTCTGATCGGGCATCGTAACATTTAATTCTAAGATCGAACCATTACCGATTCTTTCAACATTCACCGAGACTTTTTGTTTGTTAATAGGGACATATTTTGCAAGTACTGCAAGAATCTCTTCCTGTAGTTTAGGTAGATAGTCAGGCGTATTTCGTTGACTTCGTTCATGAGAAATAATGATCTGCAAACGCTCCTTAGCTACAGAAGCGGTGGCATTTCGTTTTTTCAAGTAATTGAAGATACTCATGATGGCATTCCCTCCCTTGCCTTACCAAATATTCGGCGTAGGATCCCTTTTCTTTCTTGATTTACAAACTTAAATGGAACCGTTTCACCTAAAAATCTTTCAATAGCATCCTGATACGCTACACCTGCATCACTGTTGTTATCTAGAATTACTGGTGTGCCGGTATTGGACGCTTTTAAAACAGCCTTCGACTCTGGGATAATGCCAATCAGAGGAATGGCCAATATGTCTAATACATCCTGCATCGATAACATTTCACCACGTTCAACCCGCTCAGCATCATATCGCGTAATCAACAAGTGTTCTTTGATAGGTGTTTGTCCCTCAATGGCGCGTTTGGTTTTACTGGCAAGTATCCCAAGAATACGATCAGAGTCTCTGACTGAAGAGACTTCTGGGTTGGTGACAATAATGGCGTGATCTGCAAAATGCATCGCCATTAGAGCCCCAGTTTCAATGCCTGCAGGGGAGTCACAAATGATATAATCGAAATCTTTTGACATATCATTTAAAACCGATTCGACGCCATTTAAATTGAGGGCGTCTTTATCACGGGTTTGTGAAGCAGGAAGGATAAATAGATTAGGTATGCGCTTATCCTTTATCAAGGCTTGACTGAGGTTGGCTTCTTTGTTGATGACGTTTACAAAATCATACACAACGCGACGCTCACATCCCATAATAATATCAAGGTTGCGCAGTCCAATATCAAAATCGATGACAACGGTCTTATATCCTTTGAGTGCAAGCCCTGCAGCTATTGCTGCAGATGTGGTTGTTTTACCAACCCCTCCTTTGCCAGAGGTGATAACAATAATTGTTGCCAAATGAATCCCCTTAATACAATATAATATAGTAAAATTTTAGTTTACCTATATTAGACAATAATACAAGATTCGAACAGCATAAAATGCAAAGCAATGATATTTTTTGGATGAACTTAGCGCTTGAACAAGCAAAACAAGGCAGTCAGGCTAATGAAGTTCCTGTTGGCGCGGTTGCAGTTTGTTCAGATAAAGGATTGATTGCCTCGTCCTTTAACACCACAAGGAAAGATTGTAATCCATGTGGACATGCTGAAATAGAAGTGATTCGCCGTTCAGGGCAGGTGTTAAAAAACTTTCGTCTACCCACTATTACGCTTTATGTCACACTTGAGCCTTGCGCGATGTGTGCGGGGGCGATGATCCACGCCAGAATTCCACGGTTGGTGTTTGCTACCCGTGATTTTGTAGCCGGTGCAGCAGGAAGTGTGCTAAACCTATTTAGTCATCCATGCTCTAACCATCGATTGCAAATTGATGAGGGGATATTGGCTTTTGAGTCTGAGCAATTGCTAAAAAACTTCTTTAAAAAAAAGCGATAAAAGTGAGGGTATAGAAAACGCCTCAAACGGCTGCAATATCATCACCCTTTCTTGAGAGGCGCCAAGCGTGCACGAAATCATGAGAAGTATTTCGTGCACACGCCACTAAAAGCTTATAGAGCCAGGTGTTCTTGGGTAAGGGATTAAATCCCTGACATTGCCCATGCCTGTGATATAGCTGAGAAGTCTATCGAGCCCCAAGCCAAAGCCGGCATGAGGCACAGAGCCATAGCGGCGTAAATCACGATACCAATCGTATTGATGCGGGTCGACACCTACTTTTATCATGCGCTCATCAAGGAGGTCTAGGCGGTCTTCACGGGCACTTCCGCCAATGATTTCACCAACTCCAGGCGCTAATACATCCATTGCCGCCACTGTCACTTGGTCGTCGTTTAATCGCATATAAAAGCTTTTAATGGCAGCGGGATAATTTTGTACAATGACTGGTTTTTTGAAATGAATGTCGGTTAAATAACGTTCATGTTCAGATTGTAAATCTAAGCCAAACTCGACAGGGTAATGAAACTTTTGCGGAGAGTTTTTGAGGATTTCAATGGCTTCTCGGTAGTCAATAGTGATAAATTCTGAGTTAGCCATATGTTCGACACGTTGAATACAGGTCTCATCGATATTGGTTTTAAAGAACTCGAGATCATGCTGACATTTTTCAAGGACGGTTTGGCATACAAATTTTAATAAGTCTTGAGCTAAAGTATTAATGTCTTTTAGGTTGGCAAAGGCTATTTCAGGTTCAACCATCCAGAATTCAGCTAAATGGCGACTGGTATGAGAGTTTTCTGCCCTGAAAGTGGGACCAAACGTATAGACTTTTGACATGGCCAAACAATAGGCTTCAAGATTCAATTGTCCTGAAACAGTGAGAAAAGTTTCCTTGCCAAAAAAGTCTTGGCTAAAATCGGCTTGACCATTGGGTAGGCGAGGGGGTAGGGCGGCATCGAGGGTACTGACACGAAACAACTGTCCTGCGCCTTCACAATCACTTGATGTAATCAAAGGTGTATGTATCCAATAAAATCCATGACGGTTAAAAAAATCATGAATGGCAAAAGAGACCACTTGACGAACTCTAGTCACTGCAGCAAATGTATTGGTGCGTGGTCTTAAATGTGCGACTTCACGCAAAAACTCCATTGAGTGTTTTTTCGGTTGAATCGGATAGGACTCGGGTTTGTCAACCAATCCCACCAGAATCACTTGTTCAACTTGCAATTCATAGGCTTGGCCTTTTCCTTGTGAGGGGACCAAGTGACCATATGCTTGAATCGAGCAGCCAGAAGTGAGGTTCAACACATCTGTTTGATAATTTTGAAGATGATTGGGGATGACCAATTGTAATGAATGAAAACAGGAGCCGTCATTTAATTGAATGAAAGAAAAACCCGCCTTGGAGTCCCTGCGTGTTTTTACCCAACCTTGCACGCCAATGGTTTCTTTGGGTGGGGTTTGTAAATCCAGACAGTCGGATACAGCTAAAATTTTATTCATGGGTGATTAACCTTATGGATTTGTTCATGCAAAATACAGTGGATGATTATAACGATTCTATTGGCTACGCTCAAGAGCACTTCACGATTTCACCAAAGATAGCGCATGTTTTACGGGAGAAAAGCTGACACGATGAATGGGTGTGGGCCCATATTCATTTAATGCCAGAATATGTTTTGCAGTACCATAGCCTTTATGGCTTGCAAAAGCATATTCGGGGTATATTTTATCAAAGTATGTCATCAGTTGATCGCGATGCACTTTAGCTAAGATAGAGGCTGCAGAAATCGACGGATAGAGCAGATCCCCTTGAATAAATGTTTTGCATGGGAGTTTGATTTGTGGCGCAAAACAACCATCAATCCAGACAATAGAGGCTTCAACGTGGATGCCTTCAATGGCTCTTTGCATTGCAAGCAAAGTGGCATGGTGGATGTTGAGTGTATCAATTTCTTCAACGGAGGCAGCACCATAGGCAAAGGCTAGGGCCTCATTTTGAATGATCTTAGCGAGCTCGGCTCTTTTTTTTTCAGATATTTTTTTAGAGTCTGTCAGGCCATTGATAGGCCCAGAAAGTATCACGGCAGATGCAATGACAGGTCCGGCCAGGGGGCCGCGACCTGCTTCATCAACGCCAATAATAGAGGATAATGAATGCATGATAGTCCTATTAATGCAGTGAGCGTCTGAGTATTTTTCCGACGTTAGATTTGGGGAGGGTGTCATAAAACTCAATAATTTTTGGGATTTTATAAGCAGTGAGGTGCTCTCTACAATGCTTTCTAATATCTTCCGCCGAGAGTATGGGATCGGTTTTAACCACACATGCCTTGACTTTTTCACCGTTTTCATCAAGTTTTACACCAATTACGCCAACCTCGAGAACACCTGGGAGCATGCTAATGACACGTTCAACTTCATTTGGATAGACATTAAAACCGGACACTAAAATCATATCTTTTTTTCTATCGACCAATTTCACAAACCCTTTTTCGTCAATAACAGCGATATCTCCCGTTTTAAAAAAACCATCACTATAAAATACATTTTCAGTTTCTTGAGGTTGCTTCCAATAGGCGCGCATGACTTGCGGCCCTCTGACACATAATTCACCTGCATGCCCTATTTCTACCTCATGTCCCTTATCATCTCTTAAGGAAATTTCAGTTGAAGGTAGGGGCAATCCCACGCAGCCATTGTATTCTTTGATATATAAGGGCGTAATACATATCCCAGGACTGGTTTCTGTTAGACCATAGGCTTCTAAAATAGGCGTATGGGTCACTTGATGCCATTTTTTTGCTACAGTTGGTTGCAGAGCCATGCCCCCAGAGAGAGATAATTTTAATTTAGAAAAATTAACTTTTGAAAAATCCGAATGATGCAGCAATATATTAAATAAGGTGTTAACGCCCGTAAAGGAAGTAAATTCAAAGGTTTTCATCTGCTCAATCATATACTTCACATCTTGGGGGTTGGTTATCAGTAGATTATTGGCGCCTAAGCAAAAAAAGGTGAGGCAGTTCGCTGTTAAAGAAAAGACATGATACAAAGGTAATGCTGTCACCATTTTATCGTGGGATCCAAAGCCGGCGGGTTTAACCCAGCTGACGCATTGCATGACATTAGACAGAATGTTCTCATGAGACAACAAAGCCCCTTTGGATAAGCCTGTTGTCCCTCCTGTGTACTGAATAAATGCAGTATCTTTAATAGAAAGCTGAACTTTTTTACAAGGATAGTTGTGTTCTATCAATTTTGACCAAGGAATAGTGTTTTTTAAATCATGCGCAGGAATCATTTTCTTCCAATAGCGCACATAAGCATTAACCAATATTCTTTTTGGTAAATGGAATGCATCCCCGATATTGGTGACAAAGAGGTGTTTCATTTCTGGTAAGTTGGGGAGTGCTTTTTCTAAAGTCGCTGTAAAAATTTCGAGAATGATTATCGCTTTCGCTTCAGCGTCGAGCAGTTGATTTGATATTTCGCTGGATGTGTATAAGGGGTTGGTATTGACGACAATAAGCCCTGCCTTAAGAATACCAAATAAAGCAATCGGATATTGAATGCAGTTTGGAAGCATGATGGCGACTTTGTCACCTTTTTTTAATCCCAGGTGTTGTAAGTAGGCGGCAAATTGCGTACTTAAAGAATTTAATTGTTGATAGGATAATTCAAAACCCATATGGGTAAAAGCAATATTGTCAGAATATTTCTGACAGGTGCTATCAAAAAAATCTACAACAGATTTATAAGGCAAGGGCCCAATTTCTTTTGGAACACCTGCTTGATATTGTTCTAACCACACTTTCTCCACTTTGAAAGCCTTCTGTTGTTTCGTAGGTCGTGTTAGTATAAACAAAAAAATAGCTTGAGGGTAAGGTGGTGGCTATCAATAATTTATTGAATTCACAGGTTTTTAAGCTCAAAGGACGACTTTTTACAATTACTGTACTACAATTGTTCGGCAGTGACCCTTCAAGGTTTGAGCAACAGCTAAAACAAATGGTGCTTAAAGCACCTAAATTGCTTTATCGCATTCCTGTTGTTCTGGATTGCACGAATGTAGAAGAAGAATTTCATTCACTCATGCCATTTTTTTCCTGCCTAAAAAAACACCATCTCTATCCCATTGGGGTTCAAGGTGGACAAGTGTGGGTAACACAAGTTGCGTTAAAAGAAGGTGTTTCATTATTTCAAGCATCATCTGCTCAAGATAAGTCGATAGAGCTGAAGGCAAAATCAATTGAGAAGGACGTTCCAAAAGTGGTTACGCCTCCCACAAGAACCACGAAACTGGTGACACAGCCGGTCCGTTCTGGCCAGCAAGTAGTTAGTAAAGACGCCGACTTAGTGGTTGTCTCTTCGGTAGGACATGGTGCTGAGCTTTTGTCCGACGGCAATATTCATGTCTATGGCCCTCTTCGCGGCCGGGCATTGGCTGGGATTTCTGGAGATAAGCAAGCTCGTATTTTCTGTACGCAACTGGATGCGGAATTGGTGTCGATTGCTGGATTTTATCGACTGAGAGAATCCATTCCTCCTATGAATGGTCCTTGTCAAGTTTTTATCCAGGATGAACGTCTACAAATACTGCCACTATGAACGAAGCTGTTTTTATTTCAGATTTGCATCTACATCCCAATGAACCTGAAATCACCCAAAGGTTTGTTGACTTTATCACTTGGGCAAAACAAAACACCCAAGCTCTCTATATATTAGGGGATTTCTTCCATGTCTGGGTTGGTGATGATCTCATTGCCGATTTTGAGATAAGTATTGCAAAACAATTATTAGAATTGCATGCGCTGAATATTCCAGTCTATTTTATGCCTGGTAATCGAGATTTCCTGTTGGGTGATAAATTTTTAAAATTAGCCAAAATGCATCTTTTACCCGATCCCTGCGTGCTAAGTCTTAAAGGTATTAGAATATTTTTAACTCATGGTGATGCGTATTGCCTCCATGATAAAGCCCACCAGTTTTTAAGACGCCTGACGCGACCAACGCTATTGAAGTCGATATTTCTCGCATTTCCAAAAACCATTCGAGCATCTATTGTTCATCGAGTGCGAAATTTAAGCCGAGATAAAAAAATAAATACCAACTCCCATCATCAAAAATACCAAGTGGTGAAAGAAAAACTTTTTCAAGACATGCAAAAGCATCAAGTCAACCATGTTATCTATGGCCATGTTCATCATCCCCAACACAACCAGCATCTATGGAAAAATCGACATATTAATGAATTTATTTTAAGCGATTGGGAACAAAATCCGCATTTTGTGTACTATAATGTAAATAAGGGATTAATCTTATCTTTATTTTTTAATGGTGATGTTAATAATTAGTAAAAAAACAGCCTAGTAATAAAAAAACATACAAAAGACTGTATGACAAGGCTTAGAAGGTATTGAGGGCTTATCTTGTTCAGCTAAAGTAAAGTAGGATTTGGTTGAATAAGCTTAAAAATTAATTTTTAAGGGGATGAAAATGCCTGATCCTAGATTAAGAAAAAAAAAGGATTCGTATGCTGCTACAGAATTACTCTCAAAACAAGAAGTAGAAGCAGCAGAAGCAGCAGCAGTAGCTGTCCATGGAGATGGCATAGAATTATCACTAATGAATTCCGATGAAACTGGCAATGATCCAGCCGCAGCAGAAGAAGAAAAAGCAAAAAAAGTAAAAGCAGCAGAAGAAGAAGCAAAAAAAGTAAAAGCAGCAGAAGCAGCAGAAGCATTAAAAGTCGATGGACAGAGTGACAATCCACTTCTTGATAAAGCTTCTGAAGCTATACCTGAACATAAAGATGATAAAGCTGAAATAGAACGTCTTTTGGAAGAATTAAATGGGAAAGCAACAAAACTTGGTGAGACTGCCCGAACAGGTGGCGGTGCGGGAACAGGAACTGCTGAAAGTGATGCAAAAGTGGGTGATTTGCTAATGGGAGGTGTGAGTTTTGGTATCTGTGCGCGAGCGTCGCTTCAGAAACACTTTATTGAAAAAGATATTAAGAAAATAGAGGAGGGCCTAAAACCTATTCACAAACTAGATGAAGAAATAGAAAAACACAATACAGCATTAACAACGTTGTCAGGTATAGAAAAGCTTAAAGAGCTCAACACATGTATAGAGGGAAATACAGCGGCATCAGAAAAAGCTATTGCAGAATTTAAATCTCAAAATAAAGGCGTAATAAAAGAGAATGAAACACCAGAGAAAGCATTGGAAGGAATAGCTAGTGACCTATATAGTGTGGATGAAGACTCTTATAATGCGCTTAAGAAGCTTGTGGACGTTATAGATAAAAATACAGCGGCATCAGAAAAAGCTATTGCAGAATTTAAATCTAAAAATGAAGGCGTAATAAAAGAGAGTGTAAGAGATGACCAAGGCAATGAAACCACAGCAGCGGAAACACACCAGGATGCATTGAAAAGATTGAATGCTGAATTTAAAGCTACCGGTGTGGAAGGTGATAAGTCCCAAATAGGTCATAAAAAGGACACATTAGAAAAGCAAAAAGACGTAAGTTGTAAAAGTTTACTTAAAGACACCAAGAAAAGTCATAGCGAAGGTATGAGTATGGATTTAGAACGAGGTTCAGATGATAAGGTAGAATATCAAAGAACATTAACGAAAACCGCTTTAGAAGCGCCAGGAATTGCCCGTGATGCAGTAAGAAAATGGGGGGGGGGGGAGAATTTGAGCCGCCTGGTAGGTGGAATAACTGCAGCAGCTATGGTTCCACTGTCTGTTGCCGGATTTATGGTCGATTCCCTTTACGGTGTAACTATCGGTCTTTTTGCAAGAGGAAATATCCATAATATACAAGCCGCGATGAAAAACCGCAATACTAAAGAAAATCAAGAAGAAGAAGCAAAAAAAGTACAAGCAGGACCAACAAGACCAACAAGTTAAAAATAATTTTCTCTTTGCACATAGAATGTTTTTTGATTAATTCGAACACAAAGCAAACCGGGGATACAATATATCCTCTGTTTTTGATTTAAAAGACGATGATACTCTTAAACTAAAGGACTATATTTTTCTGATTGCATCAATTGGATTAACTAAGCATTGCAACTTTTTAGGTGGTGTATTCAGTATGGGTTTGTCTGGATTATAGTGTTCGTTTTTTTTAGGCTGGGATGCCGCTGTGGAAGCGAAATAGGGCCTCGGGTTGGCTGATGGTGTTATTTTCAATATCAATAAAATGATGGATCCGGGATGTGAGATTGGCACCTAATTGATGCGCAAATTGTAAGTAAACCTCAAAATGCCTTTGTTCAGCTATTGCCAGATGCTGGTAAAATCGAAATACTTCTCTGTCGCCATACTTCTCCAGATAGGGGAGAAGACTAAAAAAACGCTCACAAGAACGTGCTTCTATAATAGCTGCAATCATTAAATCATCGATAAGTTGAAGCTGATTATCTTTTTTTGCGCGTATGGTATGCATAGCTTTACTATAACGGCAGGGATTTAAGGGTTGAAGACGGATGTTGCGGTTTTTTAAGATAGTTAACATTTTTTCAAAATGAAGCAGCTCTTCGCGGGCGATGGGCGATAAGGCTTCGACTAAGTCTTGTTGGTGTGGATTTTTGTTGATCAACTGCAATGCAAAGCCAGCTGCTTTTCGTTCACAATGCGCATGATCGATTAATAAGATGGGAAAATTTTCAATCGCAGCTTCACACCATGTGCTTGGTGTTGCTATTTTTAAAAATTCTTGTAAATGTGTAGGTATGGATTTTAAAGCCATCGTTTTGAGACTAAACTGATATTGATTGTGCTTTATAACATAATGATGACAGAAATCAAGTCAAGGAGCTTTATATGAAAATCAAGAGTTCAGTTGAAACAGAAACCTATAATATTCTAATGGCACAAAATATTTTAAATACATTTAATCTATCTCTTTCAAAAGAACAGATTTTTGAGGCATTAACGACCACCAAATCAATCTATTATTGGTTGATTAACATGCCGATGCAAAATAATTTGAACGCGATTATTTTGTCACAAATCACGTCATATAAGATCTTTTGTCAAAAAAGACTGATTGATTTTTTTATTTTTACCAGTCCAAATGATACCGATTTCAATGAAGATCCCAATGAGTACCAAATTCCAAGCTCTGTGAGTGACTTGCTTGACCAATTACAAAATTTACAACAGACAACGCGTGAAATTGAAAATACGCATTTCGAGCAGATATACAATACGCAATCTTTCCTGATTTCATATGTCAGGCATCAGGTCATTCAATCCGGTCGCTTTTATGGCTATTATACGCCAGAATTTCATCGTGAGACTGAAAGTACTCTACAAGTTGTGTTAAGCCTCAAAAACCAACTCATTGAATACCGGGAACAATGGCATCAACTGGCCATTAACATTACTAACACTTTAAATGATATTGGTGGATATAGCTTAGATGAAGTTGAGGACTTTGCCCAACGCTCGGATCTCGATTTTTTCCAAGCTTTAGGAAAGTGACAAGATAAATTGTTAATTTTTCAATAAGGCTCCTTTTATTTATAAAAATGATATATAATACGTTCTTTTTTGTTTGTCTTATAATGGAGCAAGTCATGGCTTTTGAATACACTTTATCTATCATTAAACCGGATGCAGTTGCAAAAAATGTGGTTGGTGAAATCGTTTCTCGTTTTGAAAAGGGCGGCTTGAAAGTCGTTGCTGCTAAAATGATACATTTGAGTGCCGAGCAAGCGGGTGAATTTTATGGGGTTCATAAAGAGCGTCCGTTTTACGGCGACCTCGTTAAGTTCATGACTTCTGGTCCTGTGTTTGTGCAAGCGTTGGCAGGTCAGGATGCAATCAATAAAAATCGTGAATTGATGGGCGCCACCAATCCTAAGGAAGCAAAAGTAGGTACCATTCGTGCTGATTTTGCAGATTCAATTGATGCAAATGCTGTACACGGTTCAGATAGTCCAGAAACTGCAGCGCAAGAAATTGCATTTTTCTTTGCAAATGATGAGATCTTTTTAAATCAATAAGTTTGGAATTTCACATGGTAGTTTTGCAAAACCTCTTGGATCTGAATCATCAAGAACTCATCGATTGGGTGAAGACACTCAATGAACCTGCTTATAGAGCCCAGCAGTTAATGCGTTGGGTTCATCAATTGGGTGTTACTGATTTCTCGAAAATGACGAACATCAGCAAATCTTTTCGTGCGCAACTGCAAGAAAAAGCAGAAATCCGCATACCTGAAATCATGGTTCGGCAACATGCAAAAGATGGTACACGAAAATGGCTGTTACGCTTGGATTGTGGAAATAGTATTGAGACCGTATTTATTCCTGAATCGACTCGAGGAACGCTTTGTATTTCATCGCAGGTCGGTTGTGGCTTAAATTGTAGTTTTTGCTCTACCGGAAAACAGGGATTTAATCGCGACCTGACCACTGCTGAGATTATTGGACAATTATGGCTGGCTGTTCAAGAACTGTCCCCTGACAATCAGAAAGTCACCAATGTTGTTATGATGGGGATGGGTGAGCCTTTATTGAATTTTGAAGCGGTCACCCGGGCATTAGATATTATGTTAGATGATTTGGGCTTTGGCCTGTCTAAACGTCGCGTGACATTAAGTACCTCTGGATTGGTTCCGATGATGGAAAAACTAAAACATCGTATTCCGGTAGCGCTGGCGGTATCCTTACACGCCCCCAATGATGAATTAAGAAATGAATTGGTGCCTGTCAATAAGAAATACCCATTAAAGCAATTGATGGCAGTTTGTAAAACATATTTTGAGAATGAGCCACGTCGTAAGATAACTTTTGAATATGTTATGCTTAAAGATGTTAATGATTCTATTGTGCATGCACAACAATTGGCTTCTTTATTAAAAGACATTCCTGCTAAAATTAATTTAATCCCTTTTAATCCATTTCCACATGCGCCTTATCAATGCTCAACACGAGAGTCGATTGAGAACTTTAAGGAATATCTATTAAGAAAAGATATCCATACCACCGTTCGTAAGACCCGTGGCGACGATATTGATGCCGCTTGTGGTCAACTTGCTGGTGATTTTAAGGACAAGACCACGCGCTCACAACGTTGGCAAAAAATTAATATTGCTGATCTTTCCCCAGAAAATCATGTACAATAGTTTTTTATTAAAATCAAAATAAAGCACTGAATTCTAAATTCATACGTCAATTGACGTTAATGGAGTTAAATATGAATCTTAACCATCCAGACAATGATGTATTGCCCGTTCATCAGCAACCAGGCGCATTTTTGGCCGCTGAAAGAGAAAAACGTGGCTTCTCTATCGAGCAAGTAGCCAGTAAACTTAATTTGCGTGCACAAGTCATCGCTTCATTGGAGGCGGATGAGTACGAACAGTTGCCAGAGCCTGTATTTATACAAGGTTATATTCGTGGCTATTGTAGATATCTAGCTATTCCAGGCGATGAATTGATTGCAGCTTATTTAAGAATTCGGCCGCAAATGCCAAAACAAGAAAGAAGTTTATTTCAAAATCAATCACGGCATCATCGAAATGAAGGCTGGTTATTTTGGATGACGACGACTTTTGTGGTCATTGCCATCGCTTCTGTTTCCATGTGGTTATATGAAAACAAAGTATTAGAAAAAAATCCGCCCAATCAATGGCGACAGGCTGCAAAAGACAATATTACAGTGCATGCTAAAAATGTGGCTTCAAAAGTTGAAGTCAAGTTCACTGATTTAGGTAAAGTGAAAGATTTATTAACTACTTCGGCGGATAATGTGAATTTCACTGCGAAGGATCTGGAGTAACTGTTGTGAGTCGGATTCAAGCTGTGCGCGGAATGAATGATATACTGCCTTCGCAAACTGTGGTTTGGGAAAAAGTCATTTCTGCATTGTCACAATGTCTAAAGCAATACGCATTTGGGGAAGTCAAGTTACCTCTGATTGAGTCTACTGCTCTTTTTAAGCGAACGATTGGAGAGGTTACCGATATTGTTGAAAAAGAAATGTATACCTTTACGGATTTGAATGGCGAGTCTATCAGTCTAAGACCTGAAGGTACTGCTGGTTGTGTTCGTGCGGCCATTGAGCATGGTGTGCTGCGACAGATGCAAAAATGGTGGTATCTCGGCCCTATGTTCCGACATGAAAAACCTCAGAAAGGTCGTTATCGTCAGTTTTATCAATTGGGTGCAGAAGTGTTTGGTGTCGCCGATCCGGCCTCTGATCTTGAATTATTAATGATGACCGCCCAGATGTGGAAAGCATTGAAGATTGATACCAAAGTTTCTTTGGAAATCAATTGCTTAGGTACTCAAGAAGATAGAAACCATTATAAAGAATCTCTAGTGGCTTTTTTTCAATGCCATGCCTCGCAATTAACACCAGATGAATTGCAACGGATGCAACGCAGTCCATTGCGCTTGTTAGATAGTAAATCTCCTATTATTCAAGAGCTGATTGTTAACGCCCCGCGTTTAATCGATTTTGTTAGTTCTGAATCAAGATGCAACTTTGATATGGTTTGTCAGGGATTGTCAGCTGCAGGTATCGCCTATACGCTCAATCCATTTTTGGTGCGTGGTTTAGACTACTATCACCATTTGGTGTTTGAATGGGTAACTAATGAGCTTGGTAGTCAAGCAACCGTTTGCGCAGGTGGTCGCTATGATACCTTGGTTGAGCAGTTGGGCGGGCCGCAAACGCCTGCTATCGGCTTTGCAATGGGTGTTGAACGCATTGTTTTATTATTGCCCCAACAAGAAGATGTACCTATCACTGATATATATGTATTAACCCAAGAGTCACAACCTTTGATTCAAACACAATTATTAGCAGAAAAAATTCGCCAACATTCTGGTTTTAATGTTCAAATCCATTTAAGCTCTGCGAGTATGAAAAGTCAGTTTAAAAAAGCAGACAAGAGTGGGGCGCGTTACGCATTGATTTTAGGTGCAGATGAGTTGCAAAACGACCAGGTTTCCGTAAAATTACTTCGTGGAGAGTTGGGTGACGATAAGCAACTTACTTTAAAAAGAACGGATGTTTTGTCATGGTTGCGCGAGCAACATGGAGAGTATGTATGTTAAATGTATATTTAAATGAATATGAACAGTGGAATGCATTAAAAAAATGGTGGCAAAAATACAACGCCATTGTGATTGTCATGTTTTCCTTAATTCTTTTAAGTCTTTCAGGCTATAAATATTGGCATTGGCATCAAGATAAAGTCATGCAACAGGCTTCCAATACCTATGAGCAAATGATGCTTGCGTCAGCGAATCATCAATCGAAACTGATACGCCAATATGCCAATGAGTTGGTAAAAAAGTTTCCGCAATCAATATACTCTGATGCTGCCCGTCTATCATTGGCAAAATTAGCCGTTTTGAATCATGAATATAAAAAAGCAGAGAAGCAACTGGAATGGGTGGCTGAGCATAGTCAAATCAAGGAATTGGCAATCGTTGCAAAAATTCGTTTGGCACGTATTTGGTTTGTTCATAAAGAATATAATAAAGCACTAGCTATTTTAAAAGGCATGGACTTTAAGGTATATTTGCCATTGGTTGATGAGCTGCGAGGGGATATTTATACCTCGATGAATCAATTTGATAAAGCGGTTAAGTTCTACCGTAAGGCTTTATCAGAGGTTCAAAACTACGGCGTTGGCAATTTATATTTAGAGATGAAGTCCAACGATTTAATTGCATTATCAAGCCAGAATGCTGAATCTCAAGTAGCGATTAAAAAATAGAATGTTAATCAATAAAAAAACATATTCATTTGCATTAACTCTGTTGGCAGTCACTTTGATTGCCGGGTGCGGTTATATCGATGATTACGCCTTTGGAAAGGACAATATGCCCCACCCAAGTCCTTTGCCTGTAGTAACCAAGAAACAAAAGGTTGCCGTTGACTGGTCAATGGATGTCGGCGCCTTCCCTAAGGGCACAGCCGTACCCGATCTGCAGCCTTATATTAATGGCGCTCAAGTCTATGTAGCCACCTCAAATGGTACGGTCGTTGCTGCCAATAAAAATACAGGAAAATCGCTATGGCGAGTCAAATTGGATTCAGGTTTATTAGCAGGCCCTGTCGTTTCTAATGATTTCTTGGCTGTTAATGCCGATAACTCTTCGATAGTTTTATTAGATAAAGTCAATGGTAAACGTAAGCAATCCATTAAGGTTGCCAGTGATTCCTTAGCAAAACCCCTATTAATTCATGATACGATGTTTGTTAAAACGATCAATGGTGTTTTGTATAGCTTAGCCATTGATAGTGGTAAAAAAAATTGGTCCTATGATCATGGTTCCCCAGAAATTATTCTTAAAGCCAGTTCTTCGCCAGTCAAATACCATCAAACGATTGTGGTTGGCTTCTCGGATGGGGAATTGATTGGTTTTGATGAAAACAATGGTCATGTCATGTGGCAAAGGCATGTGGCTTTTGCAAAAGGAGCCAGTGATATTGAACGATTGGTTGATATTGATACCAATCCTATTATTGATGGACAGAACCTGTATATTGCTACTTATCAAGGCGAAATTGGTTCATATTCGGTTGAAAGTTCTGAATTTAATTGGCATCACATCGCTTCAACCTACCATGATTTGGCTATTGAGGCTGATTATTTAATTATGGTGGATAGTCATGATGTTATCTGGGCATTTAATAAAAAGTCAGGACAAGTCCTATGGAAACAAAACGCCCTAAAAGCAAGAGGTTTGACGGCACCTGTGATTTGGAATCATCAGATATGGGTTGCCGATAGTAAGGGCGCATTACACGGAATTTCCCCTCAGTCTGGTGAGTTTGTCGCTCAGGTCGTTTTGCCAGGAAGTATTATTTCAGCTCCAATTGTGGAGCGCGATGTATGTTGGGTACTTACTACCAATGGTCAATTGCATCGTTTATCAATGAGAAAATAAGATGTTACCAGTCATTGCAATTGTCGGGCGTCCCAACGTCGGAAAATCGACATTATTTAATGTTATTACGAAATCCAAAGCCGCATTAGTGGCCGATTTTCCTGGCGTTACTCGAGATAGGCAATATGGAAAAGCTTCTTACCTCGATAAACCGTTTATGGTGGTCGATACCTGTGGTTTGGGGGAAGAAGAGACCCAGCTCGATGAGTTGGCGGCCCAGCAGGCCAGACTTGCATTAGAGGAAGCTGATGCCATTTTTTTTATTGTTGATGGAAAAGCCGGTCTTACACCGGTAGATATCGATATTGCCAACCGATTGCGACGGTTAACGAAAACCATATATATCTTAATTAATAAAACCGAATCCTTGCAACAATCCATTGCTTCTATTGAGTTCCAAAAATTAGGGTTTCAAGAAATACATTGTATATCAGCGGCGCATTCCCGGGGTATACATGATGTTTTAGAATTGGCCACAGAGTCCTTTCCAGTAGAGAATGATGATATTCAATTATTTGCCGATCCTAGCAATTTCCCGATTAAAGTGGCTGTAGTGGGGCGACCCAATGTCGGAAAATCCACATTTATTAATCGGTTATTAGGGGAAGAACGGGTATTGGTATTCGATATGCCAGGAACCACACGTGATACCATTGAAATTCCTGTCGAGCTTTATGGTCAGTCTTACATTTTCATGGATACCGCAGGTGTTAGACGACGCGCCCGGGTCTCTGAGAAAATTGAGAAATTCTCCGTCATTAAAACTCTACAGGCCGTGGATGCTGCAGACGTTTGTTTGGTTATTATCAATGGTGAAGAGTCTATCACCGATCAAGATATGCATTTGATTGATTATGTGACTCAGGCGGGCAAAGCAATGGTTATTGCTTTTAACAAATGCGATCTATTATCCCTTGATGATAAAAAACAAATTAAAAGCCGTATTGAACTGCGTATGCCATTTAAACAATTTTATCAAATTCGCTTTATATCTGCTTTACAGGGTTTTGGTATGCGTCAATTATGGTCTGATATCAAAAGTGCCCATGAAGCCAGCAGTCAATCGCATGCTACATCCTATCTGACGCGGATTCTACAAGATGCTATTGAGGGACATCAGCCGCCTTTGGTCCATGGCCGACGTATTAAATTACGGTATGCGCATATGGGTGGCGTTCAGCCCCCTATTGTAGTTGTGCATGGAAATCAGGTGGATGCATTGCCAGATAGCTACCAACGTTATTTAAAAAATTTCTTTTTAGATGCACTTAAGTTAACCGGGACGCCCTTGGAATTAAGTTTAAAAAGTTCTGAAAATCCCTATTCAAATAAGAAGAATAAACTAACGCCCGGACAAATTGAAAAACGTCGTCGTTTGAAAAGATTTATAAAAAAGAAGCATTCTAAGAAATAAGAACTAATTTTTTAAAAAATTCAGATCTCCTGTTATTTTGAATTAAATATGCTAAGCTTTATAAGCAGTGTAACAATAATTATATATGGAGATTATAAAAAATGAATAAATTATTAACAACAATGTTGGCTTCAAGTGTATTGATGATGGGTGCTATGACTGTAGCGCATGCTGATGATACTGCTCCAGCTCCAGATAGCAAACAACAAGTAGCTTCTAAGCACAAACATCACAAACACCAGCATCATTATGCAGCTAAACACCAAAAACATCATGGACACAATGTGACAACTGCTTCTGCACGCCATGGTCAGCATGCTGCAGCGCAACATTCTCAACAATTTGCTTCTAATCAAGATATGCAACAGCATCAGCAAATGGCTAAGAATCCACAAAACAACCAAAATAATCAACAAAATCAACAATAAAACTAAGAATTTTTAAAATTGTTCAAACCCTCCTTTTGGAGGGTTTTTTTTCCAAGCGAGAGTATGCGGTTAATTGGCTACACGCTTTTTAGAAGAGATAAGTTCTGGTATGGCGCGCGCTGGATCTAGGTCTTTGGGATTCACATTAAAGGGCAATAGTGCTTCTATTTTTACAAGGGTATTTATTGAACGATAATGAAAGTGTAATTTTTATTGTTTTTAGTAATTTAATAGAAGCAATCACCGTTCTCTAATTCTGAGCCCAATCGTTGCTGGCGATAGCTGCCCGAGTTTGTAAAATAGGATCTAATCTTTCTCTTGACCAACGCATGTGTTGCTGTCCTTTACATCGTTGATTGATCAAAATTTCAACCGTTGACTCAGCAAGATGACTTCTAAATGGCCGTCCATTTTTCTTACGATCCCTATAGTTAATAATCTTGGTTGCATTGTATCCCCCCAATAATCCCACCTAATTTTAAAAAAAATAATCTGTTATCTTGTCTCTGAAATAAAATAAATCTAGGAGACACAAAGATGATTGAGGAATCAACGACGTTAAAAAATTGGGATGAAAAGGTAAGTTTATGTCAGCAATGGCAGACTAGTGGTCTGAGTCTACTCCTATTGTTATAGAAATAGCATTGGGTAATAGTGTCACGGGACGTGTCGAGGCTATAGGCAACCAGATTGGATTTTTATTGCAGGAGTTAGTGCATGCAACTACAACTTTACGGTAAAAAAATCTGGTTTTATAGGCAGCCTATTGATTTTA
>Ga0247843_1002319_pt1 | contig 35250 bp, 30 predicted proteins | sample LaCruzMarch2017__FD_192420 | JGI IMG/M metagenome (GOLD analysis project Ga0247843, IMG submission 192420) | Freshwater microbial communities from meromictic Lake La Cruz, Castile-La Mancha, Spain - LaCruzMarch2017_8m | ecosystem: Environmental > Aquatic > Freshwater > Lake | place: Spain... | reverse complement strand
CGTGACTTGAGGCGCGGCATGATAATTCGCATCGCCTGCTTGCTCAGCAGCAATCGTACATACCCCCGCGCTCACCGCCGTCACCGTCGTGTCTGCAATATTACAAACAGATGGTGTCATGCTGAGATAACTGGGCAGTAATCCAGAGCTTGCCGTGGCGGAAACCATGCCCGAGGCGCCTACAGTAAGTGTAGGCGCCACACCAAAAGTTAAGCTTTGAGGTAGTTTACCCGCAACGGCATGGGCTATCTCCAACGTATAATTACCTGTTGCAGAAGGCTGAAAAGTCGTTGCATGAAGCGTCAACGGCCCTGAATGGAGCGCGGTATAAATTATTTTGGCATTTAAGTTGCCGTTACTATCATCATCAGAAGCCACGATGTCAGTGCCATTCAACAGATAAACATAGGTATCAAAATCGGTTGAATTCATGGTAACAACATACTGCTCACCAGCAATCACCTCAACGGTCAACACATCTTGAAACGACCACGAACGTTCAGCTGAAAGACAATCAGTGCTTGCTAAAACACCGGTAAAAACAGTGTTTTCAGTAATAGCTGAGACAACGCAAGGCGTTGTACATGGAGATAAATTTAATTCAGTGGCAAGTCCTGCATTACTCACTTGCTGGCATTCTGCAGCGGAGTAATTTAAGGTGGCACACGCCTGAGATAAGGCGGCATAAAGAGAGCTATAATCTGCACTAGAGGTAAGAATATTTGCCTGCACTTCATAAAAAAGATCAGCCGTTTTAGAAAGGCCTAAACCAGCAATGGTATAGCCATTAAAAGTCCCCCCATCAGTGATCAAATAAGCCGTTTTATTGATGACACCACTATTGTAATGAACGCCAAAATTATCATAAACACCACAATAATAATGACTCGATTTGATCCGATCAGGATGGTTATAGTCAGGTGGATTCTTCATACTACGAAATGCACCAATGGAATTATCTTCTCCCAAAAGCCAACGCACATCCTCAGTATCAGTACTCTGACCATTGCTTAAATCAACAAACTCCCCCCAAATATCAGAAAATGCTTCGTTGATCGCGCCTGACTGACCTTGATAAATTAAGTTTGACTCATATTGAGTCACCCCATGAGTTAATTCATGCGCCACAATATCATCCACCACAATGGCACAGCCATCACCATACGTCATCTCTGTACCGTTCCAGAAGGCATTACAGAAACCTGTGGCATAACGAACATAAGACTTAAGCGTTAAGCCCGCATTATCGATACCATCTCTAGCGTGCTCAGATAAATAAAAATCGTAGGTATCGCCAGCAAAGTTATGGGCATTATCAACATCAACATCGTTAATATTATCCTGTCCTTCACTGCGCAGAAGAATAGGGTCAGTGGTTAAATGCTGATAATCATAGGTTAAGCGATTTTTTGCCTCAGCGATAAGCGTAAAATGATTAATAATCTTCTCATTGTGCGCATCAATTAAGACCTGCTCTTTAATTACTTTAGAGGTGATAAAAGCTGAAGAACGACTGCTCACCACACACTTCCACGCCAACAGGTTTTCATTACCACCATTCATGCCGGCGACATGTGCATTAAAAATAACTAACTCAGGCTTGCTGACCTCAAGAGCAGTTGAAAATTCATGATACTGTTTGGCAACAACCGCCAAAGCGACTCTTTGCGCTTGCTTGACGGCGACAGTCGGAAAAGTTGAAACAGCAATGCTTGAGGCAATATTGCCATTAATTGAGCGCAGTGAGTTCGTGTTATCCACATCGACGATTAGCTCGCCGCCATAAACAGGGAGGTTTTTATACATTTGCTTAAAGCGACTAATTTTTCTAGCATCCTTAGTCTCTTTACTTTTTATTAGCATTAGCTCAGTCGCTTCATTTTGCAAACCAAAATGCTTACCATACACCGCTAAAAATGACCTCGCCACGTGTTCTTTAGTAGGTTTAGCCCGCAAACTAAGGGGCGGCTGAACAGCATATCCTCGCGCTATAGCAAGAAAATTTAAGTTACCCGTTCGCTTATTTTTAGACTGCGTAAAATGCCGTAAATCATCAGCGTCAGCCGCTAGCAGGGTTGCGTTAGCGGCAAATCCTCCCTTCACTGGCAGCATTGATATTGCACAAATCAGTAAAAGAAAATAGCTTAACTGCCAAAAATTTTTCATAACGCTCTCAAATATAATGTTGACAGAATTATGAGTATTAACTTTTTATAGTGCAATATTATTCCTACTAGCACGCTAAGTTATTTTAACCAGAAAGTATTGCGCAACGGTGCACCTGTTAACGCCTCAACAGACCAGTGCACGACAACATGTTTTCCAAGAATTTAATGACACCGAACTCGAAACCAAGATGGCTTTTTAAACCGTTTCAACAGATTAAATTCCAACATCGATGCCAAAAAGTCTACCTATTTTGAAGAAGCTAAAAACATACTCGGGGAATCGCTATTTTTATCAAAGCTTTTATAGGCATCCATGCCCAACACGAACTATCAAACATCATTCTAGCAATGATTCGACATGATTTTAGAAAGCCTACACAAACACTACGCAAAAAATACTTAAATTCATAAGCACTTACTCTAAAATCAACACGCCGCTACAAACTAAATGCTAGCAAAAAAACCTACCGCTTCAATTCCTGCTATTGCACAGCGTTCATCTTGATCAGACACGTCACCACTGATGCCAACGGCGCCTAATAAATTATTTTCGGAATCTCTTATTAACACGCCACCAGGTACTGGCATTATTTTGCCTTCAGCAATACCCACCAAAGCATTCATAAAATCAGGTCGTTGCTCTGCTATCGATGCCAAACTGCGTGAAGAAACGCCCATACTTACTGCTCCCCAGGCTTTTGCTGTAGCAATTTGCTGCCTTATCATGCTGGCACCATCTTCACGTTGAAGGGCTTTTAAATGTCCAGAAGCGTCCAGTACGACAACGGTTAACGGCGCTAAGTTTAATTCTCGGGCGATATGTATTGCGGTATTGATGATTAAATTGGCTTGTTTTAACGTTAGTTGAATCATGAGTAGCTCTCAATTTATAAGTAGAAGGATTAAAATCTGGATCGCTTTAGTTCAAGTTAAAAGAAAAAAGACTGACTACTTGTGCGTTGCCTTAGTGACGTTATGTTTAGCTAAGCTGCATTTTTAGGGTTTACTTTGTATATCTTGTCATTGATAGATTGGATAATCAAATTTGTAACGCTTGGTTTTTTTAGGACGATAGCTTCATCAAGAAATAACTGTGTTAGCTGAATAACGCTTAGTAGAATAACCTATTTTTATACCTCCTTAGGAAAAGACCATGACACTTTTAAATGAAACGAATGCTGCTGTTCAGCATTATTATGGGCAAGTTTTACACTCTAGTGACGATTTAAAAACCAGTGCCTGTTGCAACATTGATGCCGTGCCAACCTATTTAAAATCACTTATGGCCAATGTGCATCCTGAAGTTCAAGCCAAATTTTATGGCTGTGGCTCGCCGTTACCACCCGTGTTACGTGATCAAACTGTTGTCGATTTAGGCTGTGGTGCAGGACGTGATTGTTATGTATTGGCGCAATTAGTGGGCGCGAATGGTCAGGTGTTGGGTGTGGATATGACGGAAGCACAATTGGCAGTAGCAACGCAGCATCAAGCCTGGCATAGCGAGCGTTTTGGCTATGCTAATGTAGACTTTCGCTATGGCTTTATAGAAGATTTAGCCGCGCTTGGCATTGCCGATGAAAGTGTTGATGTGGTGGTATCTAATTGTGTAATTAATTTATCTGCCAATAAACCAAAAGTCATGGCAGAAATTTTTCGTGTGCTAAAAACAGGGGGCGAATTGTACTTTTCTGATGTATTTGCAGATCGACGTGTGCCGACTGCATTACAGCAAGACCCCGTGTTATTAGGCGAGTGTTTAGCTGGTGCCTGGTATTGGGAAGATTTTCGGCGTTTACTTGCGTCCTTAAATTGCCCTGATCTTCGGGTAGTTTCCTCGCAAGCCATTAGCATCGATGATGCCGAGGTGGCGGCCAAAATTGGCATGGTCAATTTTCGTTCAGTGACAGTGCGTGCGTTTAAATTGCCCTTGGAAGATCGCTGTGAAGACTATGGTCAGGTGGCGTGTTATTTAGGAACGGTGTCCGAGCAACCCCATGCGTTCGTCTTTGATGACCATCATTATTTTGAAACGGGTCGACCTATGCGCGTGTGTGGCAATACATACGATATGCTCAAAGCCAGTCGTTATGCTGCGCATTTTCAATTTTTGGGTGATAAACAACGACATTTTGGCTTATTTGACTGTACGCCAAGCTTATCCATTCAAGAAACCTCAACGAGTGGTGCGTGTTGTTGAGAACCGAGATAAAAAATCGGTATAAAACCAATCAGCCTTGGTTAAAACCTGTGCTGGCAGTGCTGGTATTAACAGTGTTTGTGACAGTGTTTGTCATCATCGATAGCTCAGCTCTGCTGTCGTTGGCTACGCTTAAAGCTCAACATGCATCGTTGCTTGCTTATCGTGAAGCACATTTCTTGGCAACAGGTGTAGGGTATTTTTGTCTTTATGTGTTGGTCACGGGCTTATCGTTGCCGGGTGCTGCGGTGCTAACGTTAGTAGGCGGCTTATTATTTGGTTTGCACTGGGGAACGCTGCTGGTTTCGTTTGCCTCAAGTGTGGGCGCAACGTTGGCTTTTTTAATGTCGCGGTGGTTTTTTCAAGCACTGGTGGTGCGGCGTTTTGCAAAGTATTTTCAGATAATTAACGACGGTGTTGCGCAGCAGGGAGCGCGTTATCTGTTCAGCTTACGGTTAGCGCCCATCATGCCTTTTGTGATGATTAATATCGTTATGGGGGTAACCAACATGCGGGTGTGGACATTTTACTGGGTCAGTCAGTTAGGAATGTTGCCAGCAACGCTGGTATATATCAATGCAGGAACGCAGTTGGCACAGTTGCGGCAGTTATCTGATGTGCTATCAGTGCGCGTCTGGGGTGCTTTTTTAGTCGTGGCCTTATTACCTTGGTTTATTTCTTTAGGAGGACGTTTTTTTGAACGCAAAAAATCAGCATAATCACCAGCAAAAACCCGCACATTTTGATGCCAATGTAGTGGTCATTGGTGCCGGCGCAGGTGGCTTAGTGGCGGCGTATTTGGCCGCCGCTGCACAAGCAAAAGTCATCTTAATTGAACAAGACACGATGGGCGGTGAATGTTTAAATACGGGATGTGTGCCTTCAAAAGCATTAATTCATCTGACTAAAACATTGGCTAATTCACGCCAGTTAGCTAACGTAGCAACCGAGTATGCCCCTATTAAGCTAGATTTTGCAAAGCTGATGACTCAGGTTCAGGAAGTGATTGCGCAGATTGCACCGCACGATTCCATCGAACGTTACACCAAGCTGGGAGTATCCGTGCTTACTGGCACGGCGCGTTTGACGTCACCTTGGCATGTTGAGGTAAGCTTAGCAACGGGCGAAGTCCACGAAATAACTACGCGTTCGATTGTGATTGCCGCAGGTGCGCGACCAATTGTACCGATGATTCCTGGCTTAAGCGAAGGTGCTTTTTTAACCTCGCAGACCTTATGGACGTTACGAGAATGTCCGCGTCGCCTGTTGATTTTAGGAGGCGGGCCAATGGGCTGTGAAATGGCGCAGTGTTTCTCGCGATTAGGGAGTCAAGTCATTCTTGTGGAGCGCGCAGCACGTTTATTAGCTAATGAAGACGAGGACGTGAGCGCCTTTGTGTTGCAACGCTTTCAGCACGAGGGCATTCAAGTTTATCTTAATTATCAAGTTAAACAGATTGATAGGTCGCTTAACGTGGCGTGTGTTGTCGCAGAATGTGAAGGGCAGCAGGTACGGTTGGATGTTGATCATATCTTATTAGCCGTAGGACGAATTGCAAATACCGAAGGCTACGGGCTTGAAGCCTTAGGTATTAAGCTATCTAAGCAAGGCAGCATTGCCGTGAATGGCTTTCAACAAACAAATTATGCGCATATTTTTGCCTGCGGTGATGTATCTAACCCCGAGCAATTAACACATGCAGCGGCTCATCAAGCGTGGTATGCAGTAATGAATGCCCTTTTTGGTACGTTCAAAAAATTTCGTCTCAATGCCAAACTCATTCCCCGAACAGTATTTATCGAGCCAGAATTGGCGTTTGTAGGGTTGAATGAGCAACGCGCACACGCGCAAGGAATTGCCTATCGGGTGCATCGATATGATTTGGCTAATTTAGATCGGGCAATTATCGATGGCGTTAACTCTGGGTTTATTAAAGTATTAACGAAGCCCCATTCAGACACTATTTTAGGGGTAAGTATTGTCGGTGAACATGCCTCAGAGTTGCTGGCTGAGTTTGTGTTGGCAATGAACAATGCCTTGGGCCTAGGCAAGATATTAGGAACGGTGCACAGTTATCCCACTTACACTGAAGCCAATAAATACGTTGCCGGAGTTTGGCGGCGTACCACTATGCCGAAGTGGGGGCTGCGCTTGCTTGTTGCGTATCATCGTTGGCGCAGATAATGTTGCGTTCGTCATTATTAAGCCATTGTTTTTTAACTAACTTATTGGCAACTCTTCACCACCCTCTTTGAAAAAGGGGGCGGGCTTGCGTGGGGGGCAGAAGGGGGATTTATTTTAAAAATCGCCCCTAACCCTTGATGCCCTTTGGGTGCCCTTTGCTAACAAACTGTCATGAGTTTATCGAATGAGGGGAATAAAAAATACGTTCACAGTCTGTTAGGCGTGTCGGTCAGTGTTTGTTGAAATAAAGCATTGATAAGTTGCGCTTGAGTAATCATACCCACTACTTTTTTTGCATCATTAACGATAGGTAATTGCCGAAAGCCTGGTAATGACATGGTAGGAATAAGGCTTACTATCGGTTGCTCTGCGTGCATTACGGTGACTGGGGAAGACATAATTTGCCCAATACTTTCGGGCTTGTGGGCAGTGACGTCAGGGGTTCTGCGTAAAAAATGAAGGAGTTGTTTGGCAATAGGTTGAGGCTCATCAATGTTTACGTATTTAAAAAAATCGCTCCACGTCACGATGCCAAGGCAATGCTGGGCTTTATTGACAACAATTAAAGCTTTGCAACGATGGCGATGCATTATTCTCCACGCATCTTCAATTTCGGTGCCAAATTCTACCGTTATAGGTGCGGGATCCATAATGTCACTACACAGCGTTGGATTAAGCTGATTTTGCACATGATTGTGCTGAATTAAATTGAGTAATTGCATTAAATTACTCGGTGATATGTCATAAAACGTGTCTTGTTCTGCGAGCGCCTCATTAAGCTCTGCTTCGGTAAAGGCACTAATATCAAGTGGTTTAAGCTTTTTTTGATGTCCTGACTTAGGCGAGGAAAATGCTTGCGGATAGGGTAAGTGCAATATATAGCGATTGATGATAATCGCGATCACTAAAATTATCGCGACATTAATTGCCACAGGCATTAACACAAAGCCATAACCAATGGGGGTTAACGCCGCACCTGCCACTAATGGCGTGAGCGACGTGGCGGTTGCCGGTGGATGCAGGCAGCGAAAAACTAGCATTGATAAGACACTTAAACTCACGGTACAGCTGGCAGCAAGGGCAATGTCGTTAATATTGTTGGCGCAAAATACGCCAATGAAAGCAGACATTAATTGTCCACCTATTAACGGCCAAGGTTGTGCAAGTGGACTAGAGGGAATAATCAGTAAAATCACGATAGATGCCCCAATAGACGCAAGAATAATTGGGTAAGCAGGGCCAAGCTGAGCCGCATGGCTAATTGTAGCAATACAAAAAATGGCAAAGGCACACGCGAACACTGAGAAAATTTTATTTTTCAGAGGTACATTTACAGGATCAGTCGGAATAATTTTCGCAAAAAAATGAGTATTCATAAGCCGAAGTGGAAAGGATCAAAATAAAGTCAAGCACTGAGGTGCAGACATCGAGGCACTTAATTTATCAATTAATCTATCGTCGCTATCTTAAAGGCTTTTGAATAACATAAATAACAAAGTTTTTAGAGGATTCTTAATGTGACTTGAACAAAGCCAAAATAAATAGGGTCAGCGTCGTTGCTTTATAGCCCTCTATGTCAAACGTTAAAAATATGACTTAACAATAATCGACATAACACCACCAAGTAAAATACCCCTCATCCATTTTAAAGTAACTGAATCCGCCTTTAACACCGCTAAATCGGTTTTAATTGGCGTTAAGGCGATATCCAGCTCTGTTTTTATATCCTTAAATAATACGGTTAAGTTTGGATAAAACGCTTCCGTGACTTTGTGCCAAAATAGTCTTCAGTATTTTTAAACATGAAGCATAATCTCCATAAATAAGTTGGCTGTTTTTGGCATAAACACATGTACAACCTTATCCCAAACCGTATTATTAGCCCCTAGTAATGCGGTTAAATTAGCAAATACCTAACCTAAGTTTGTGTTGTGGTATTGTTTGTCATCTGTTTTTTGGAGGTGGTTATGAGTGCGGTACTTAAAAGCAAATCTATTGAAACAATTTTTAATTACAATCTAAACGATGCTGAGCTTAATTCATTGCTTGGTGATAAAGATGATCGATTAGATGAAAAAGAATATTTAGAACTCCGTAGCACTAATGGCATTCTTGCTGATTTATATCGTTTATTCAATTTAAGAGAAAACAAAAAACAAGCCAATCTATATCTTAATAAAATTGATGACAATGATTTTAAAGATAAAGTTGAATGACCACCTTGTTAGGGCTATCAATAGCAGAAAGCACGTTTAATATTGTTTTTTTATCGTATAGTGATTTCTTAAACATGGCTTCTGCTAATGATATTTTAAGCGTAGAGACGCGATTTATCGCGTCTTTGATTTATCGCGTTTTTATACTGCACAGCGCGTTATCAAACAGCCGCGCGAAAATAGACGCGATAAATCGCGTCTCTACGTTATTAATGTTAGTGTTTTTAGGGGACAAACCACGAATTAAATAATCGCGTCTTTGATTTATCGCGTTTTTATACTGCACAGCGCGTTATCAAACAACCTCGCGAAAAGAGACGCGATAAATCGCGTCTCTACGTTATTAATGTTAGTGTTTTTAGGGGACAAACCACGAATTAAATAAATAGTATTTTTAATCGTGGTCTGTCCCCTATTTCCTGCATGACGTTAATTACGCTATGAATTCCTGTTGACGTAATTGATTTCATGAAAGCAATCGCTCCGCACACGGACTTTACAGGTTACTAAACATGAGTAAAAAGAAGACTTGCACAATTTTTAAGCTTATTAACCCCTAAAAACTTATCGCGGTTTAAGATAGCTACTTATTTATTTAAAACGCAGACACAGCAAATACCGATTGCAGTACCACGCTATGCTTTACCTGATGACCACTAGCGCGAACCGTTACGCGATAATAATTAACACTCACGGGAGTGCCGGGCTGGCAAATGCCCAAACAAACACTGCTTAACTCTTGAATAATATAGTAAGCGTTAGGCACCGACAGTGCGTTAAGAGCAAGCTGGGCGACATTAGGATTACTCAACCAAAAGCTATCTTGCGTTAACTTAGCCGTGGATAAATCAACAGCACTCGACTCGGTGTAAAAGCCATTTAAGCCTGTATCAGAAAAGATCGGCGGCGTTGTTAAAGAATCCTCCACCGTTGCTAAGGCTGCTTCCGCAGCTTGAAAAGCACTATTTTTTTCATTTAAATTGCCGGCCATTTTTTCTTCCAACCCTGCCAATTGGCTCCCAGACACGCCAATTAATGTCACTAACAGCAACATAATTAAACTAATGGCAAGCACAGCACCACGCTGCTTATCTAACGCGATAGGTACTCTGCTTAACGACGAATGACTCCTGCCTACATACATGTGTTGTCCCTTATTGCCTACGATTACGCAATAAAATAGTGCTGGTAAACACCCGTCGAAGGGCATGGTCGGCAGGCGTAATCACCTGATTATTAAGTAGGTAAGGCACTGGATGATTAGTTTGTTCGGCAGCAATAACCACCACACTCACACGCACCGCCATAACTTGCTCCATCACTAAACCTTCCGTACCAGCCGGAACAAAATAATTGGGCACGCCATCAGCATCGGTATCCGCACCAAACAGCACCTGAAGATTATCAACATCCTCCACAACCTCGGTAGCGTTTGCTGTGCCTACTTTTTTAAACAAGGAGGATTGAGTAGATTCCCCTGTATTAAGATAATAACGTATCAGCGTGGACGGCGTGTCCGCACTGGGCGTAGCGCACTCCGCAGTCGACCACTCCATAGCAATAGTATCTGAGCTATTGATACCACTGGCATCAACACCATTAATCGCGTTGGTTAAGGCAAAGCCATTATCCAAACAGTTACGAAAGCCTGCATTCACTAAATCAGTGCTAATAAAAGACAGGGCGAAGCGCCCATTTTCCTGAACCCTCGCCATGCTTTCCAGCATACGATTGGTCTGTTTACTATTGATAAACACCTGCACCACCCCTGAAATCAACACCGTCCCAATAAGCATGGCGATTAACAGCTCTATTAAAGTCATCCCGGCGTATTGTTTAGCACATGTCATAACTGAAAATGCACCGTTGCATGTGAAAAAGCTAAGCCACCGTGCAAATCATCCCAGGTTAACGTTAATGTATAGACGCGCCCTGCCAAGCTTAAACTCACCCGTGCCTTAGGTAACTGCTGCTGCACCGTCTGATACCATTCAAACATATCATGTTCAGCCAAAGCTTCTGGACTACACCCAGACACGGTCAAACACTCAGGCTGTGCGCCCGCACTGGCAAAAGACAGATTAAGATAGCCTAACGCTGCCTGTGGATTACAGCGCATTCGTTCAGCTAAATCACTGATTAAAAAAGATGCTTGACTGCGTTGATAGGCACTTTGATTGTAGTGCAAGCTGGTAATTTGTAATGCCGCCAAGCCCAACAAGCCTCCCGAAAGAATCAGTAAAGAAATTAACACCTCAATTAAGGTAAAGCCTGTTGCGTGTTTCATGACTTAAAAACCAGACACACAAGTTGTGACTTCATTATTAAGTGATTTTTCATAGAGTCCATTAGCGTTAGCATCCTCAGCCATACGAATACGCCCCACATTATTGATAATAAGTAAGCGCGAGGTATAGGGTTCAGCAAGATCATTATTATCTTTGTTATCACACAACATAAAACTTCCCGTAGTACTGCTTGCCCCAGAGCTTAGGTAACGCACAAAATGAGTAAAATTACCATTACCACGCAAGGTAAACGTCGCAGGCAAAGCGCCATGACTATGAATAATCATTTCATCCGCATTAAGTTGACCATCAGCATTATCATCAACAAACACCGTCCAGCCATCCTCCCATTGCTCTACTGATTTACGCACCGTAACCGATACACCGCGTTTAATTGCCTCACTACGCGCCAAGATCAACGAGCTTAAAAAGTCATTAGCATAGGTGCTTAAACGATTATTGCGCAACGCATCAGTAAAACTGGGCACTGCCATAGACATCATAATTCCTGCAATCGAAATCGTCACCATCAGCTCTATTAACGTAAAGCCCTCGTTGTGGAAATATGTTTTCATCACTCACCGTTACCCTAAAACATCAGCCAAACTTAAATAGTAACGTCCAGGCCGAACCCCACTGCCATTAAGCCAAGGATTAATGTTTTAAAAAATCAATATGTTATGAGTTTATACATCGCCTCATTTGATCAACTCATGACCAGCTCTGCCCGCTCTTTTTCAAAGGGGGAAGGCTGTTTTCATAACATGTCAGAAAAAAAGCCAATCATTCCCCCCTTTGAAAAAGTGGGGTTAGGGGGGATTTATAAATATAACTACCTGCTTTATAAACGATTTTCCTTGACTTAAAGACTGCGAGGCGGAACCTGCATGCCTCAATTACCTTGATTGTCCTAATAAAAATGGCTAAAGCACTGCCTGAATTTCAACGCATTGTTTAAAAAGTATAGGTAACAATGTCAATTTGTCTAATGTAAACACTGCAAAAATAAGCGACCACACAAATTTATGGTTAAAAAAGCACACAACAACCCCAATTGATATATCCCCCATTTTTTTAAAACAATTTTGCCTGATTTTGCTTAAAAATGAACTTTTTTTAAATAAATTTTAAAATTTTTTTTTCGTTGATTTATAAAGGAAAAATCACTAAAAACCACTAAAAATCACCCTATAACAGTACATAATATAAGCTAATTAGAGGCAAATACCCTCCAAATTGGACGTTCATTAGACGATGGGATGATAGTATTCCAATCGGCGTTTAATTTGCTGGGTAGTGAACGTCTTTGAAATTAATTTTTATTTTTAAAATAAACAAGTTAGATATTTAATAATTAAATGCCGCGTAACATCAAAGTTAAATAGCTTAACTCAAGAGTAACTATTTTTGTTTGACACAAATCTCAAGAAACAATGCACATAATAAAACATTAATTCTCAACCCAATCTAAATCTACATATAAAACAAGGAATAAAAAAATGAAAAAGTTATTAATAGTCATTGCTTTATTATCAATCTATGGCTGTGGAACCACTGCTAAATTTGTTTATCCAGCCAATGTTAACGATATAAAGCACATTACAGATACTCCATTTAAACAAAGTAAGGTTGCAATCGTACCTTTCAAAGAAAAACGCGGAGATGAAAATGATTCAAGTACATACTGGCTATATCTTATTCCTCTGATGCCTTATGGCTACGGCAAATATGAACGCCCTGATGCAGCACGTATGTTTAATACTATATCTGAATTTGAATTTAGTGTTAGTGAAGACTTAGCAAAAGCTTCAGTATATAGCTTAAAAGAATCTGGACTTTTTCAAGATGTGTTTTTTACTTTTGGAGGGGAAAAGGACAAAGCAAACTATTTACTAGAAGGAGAAGTTTTATCTACTAACTATGAAGGTAAAGTATGGACTTATGGTCTTTCTGTTTATGGAGCATTGCCTTGGTTTTTTGGACTACCAGCGGGAACATCTACAAATGAATTAGACCTTGTATTAAAACTAACTAACTTACAAACCAATCAAGTTATTTGGAAAAAACAATACAAAAAAGAAATGAGTATCACACAGGGACTTTATTATAAATATGGACATGATGTGCGCGGATACTCTTATCTTATGCAAAATATTATGAATGAAGCGATAAATGATATGCAAAAAGTGATGCATTAATTCAATATTTATGAGGGTTGCTAGTCAACCCTTTAATTTCAATAAATTATAGAGGTCACTATGGCTACATTAAGCTTTTACAGCGCAACAGATATGAATAATATTTCAATTTTCTATGGAACTGTAACTCATTATTCTTCAAAACAACTTATTGTTTCTAATGGCTTTTATACGGCTAATTACTATAGTTCATTCTCATTTTCAAGCTGGGGACTTAAAGATGGCAAAGTCACACCTCGTACCCCGCATAAAAAATGAAACGTAGGGTGCATAAGCGATAGCGTCATGCACCTTTTGATTTTCCAGATGACGCTATCGCTTATCCAGCCTACGTTTATATTGCTTACACTTAACTTTATTAATTCAATATTACGGAAACTATACCCTCTAACCTTTTTAAGAAATGTTGCATTTATTATATGAATTCACCTCGTACCCCGCATAAAAAATGAAACGTAGGGTGCATAAGCGATAGCGTCATGCACTGCCGGTGAATATGTTGAATGCCAAAACTTGCTTTTACTCCATATCTGGTTATATTTAAGAGTGCAAATTGTTTTATAAAAAAACATTATTTTCAATAACTTAGCAATGGTATTTATATGAAATTAGATTATCAGTATTCAGATGAGCAACTTGAGAAAATAAAAAACCAAGGATTGGTTTATACCTGTGTTTGTCCTAGTCAAGTCAGTGAGCAAATTTTAAGTCTGCGATTACTTTTAAAGTATCAGGCTCAATGTCAACAAGAAGTCGATGAAATAACAATTGATACACATGATCTTATTGTAGATGCCTCAGTGAAAGCACATGAAATTATGGAAAAATGCTTGCATGATATTCTAATTAGTGAGGGTTGGGATTTGCAAACACTTCAAATGCCAGAAAATCTACGCGAGTTAATTGTTAAAAAATTATTGGGTTGATAATTTTTTGCGACATACGTTACTAAATTGGTGGGTAAGCGAGAGACTTTTTCAGATACGAGAAAACCTGAGCCATTAAAGCATCAATTGTCGGATATCCGTTGTGTGTTAGCCAATGTGTGTCTCGACCACCTCGTACCCTGCATAAAAAACGAAACGTAGGGTGCATAAGCGATAGCGTTATGCACCTTTTGATTTTCCGGATGACGCTATCGCTTATCCAGTCTACGTTTATATTGCTTACACTTAACTTGATTAATTCCTGAATTCAGGATTCTTACCTCGTACCCTGCATAAAAAACGAAACGTAGGGTGCATAAGCGATAGCGTCATGCACCTTTTGATTTTCCGGATGACGCTATCGCTTATCCAGTCTACGTTTATATTGCTTACACTTAACTTGATTAATTCCTGAATTCAGGATTCTTAGTCTGTACGTAACATCAGTTATTTAACAACCACATAAAAACTTTATCGCTTACAGCTAATAATACCTCCCAGTAAGTTAATAACCGCCTCAACGCAATCAGCAAAAATCTTAACTACGTAACACTGGTCAAGACACAAACTAACATCAAACTCGCTGCTAAATACTCCAAACTGACTGAAGATGAAATCATCTTGGATACCTTTGGCCAAACTCAAATACGCGCAACACAAACAGTCAATACTTTACTTTTTAAACCATAGCACTGAGTGATGACTTAACGTTATCGGTTGATAACATTTTTTAACTATTGTTATACTGGAGTTGCAGGTCTCTTCTGCATTGAATAAAGCAATGCACTCTCCCATGCTAAAGGATGACAGCCATGACTACTCCGCCCACTAAATCTACCTATTTAACGGAAGTAAAATTACTTTCTGATCGTATTGTGAAAGCCCAGCAGCCTATTCGTATTCTTGATGCAATCAAATGGGACGATGCTATCAAGCACGCCTTTTTTGCGAGTAACTGCACAAAAATGCCGCCCGTTACTGCTGAGTATTACATGCAACGCCCCTTAGGCTTTGAACCTAACGAAAAGAAACAAGAGTTTCATCAGATTGAACGCGATTTATCGCGTAAATTAGGGCAACTTAATCCCTTAAGTGTCATCATGCGCCGTATTTGTCGCGAATATCAAGACGTTGTGAGTATGCTTGAAGCGCGTGGCACCGCTACTTTCTCGCATATTTCTCAAGAGTTATATGGCTCTTCACAAGATGTTTTTCATGTCGGCGACCCTACGATTGCTCAGTTAGGCAGTATGATGGAGGAAACCTTAGAGCAATTATTACAATTGGATTTTTTAACGGAAGAACCTAAAACCATTACCGCACATGAAGCGGTCGCCATTCTTAATGAAAAAATAGAACAGGTGTTCCCAGGTGATGGTTTACGCGCCATGATTAGCGATGGCATTATCTCAGATGCTGCGGCAGGCACCGATTACATTAAAATTCGTGCGGACGCACTGTTTAATATGCGTGATTTACGCGTCCTTGAGGTGCATGAAGTATGGGTGCATTTAGGCACGACTTTAAATGGCAATGCCCAACCGTATTGTACGTTTTTGGGTAAAGGGCCTCCCTCTGCAACAGTGACTCAAGAAGGGCTTGCTGTGTTAATGGAAGTCTTAACCTTTAGTTCTACGCCCAATCGCTTAATGCGCTTAATTAATCGCGTGCGCGCCATCACCTTAGTAGAAGAAGGTGCTGATTTTATGGATATTTTTTCTTTTTTTAAAGACAAAGGCCTAGATGATGAGGACAGCTACACGTTTAGTAGCCGAATTTTTCGCGGCAGCAGTGCTAATGGCTTACCGTTTACCAAAGATTTAACTTATATCAAAGGCTTTGTTTTAACCTATAATTTTATGCGTTTGGCGGTACACAAAGGTAAACCTGATCGTATTCCCTTATTATTTTGTGGCAAAACTATGATTGAAGACATGAAAGTGCTGGTTGATTTAGTGGAAGAAGGCACCGTGATTGCCCCGCTGTTTTTACCCCCACAATTTAAAGATTTAATGGGCTTATCCGCATGGATGAGTTTTAGTCGCTTTATGACCTCATTAAATTTTCGCCAACTTGAGCAAGATTACGCTAATATTTTATAACGCTAATACGCTGGCTATACGTCACTCATTAACCTAAGTGAAAGCAGTTTGATCCTCGTTGTCATCGTTCAAACTGCTCTCAATATTCACCATCGTTCACTAGATAATTGTTTAAAGGAAACTTACTTGTCAACTACGGCATCAACTCAGGACACTCAAACGGGTGAAATCCTTTTGGATATTTCCCAATTACGTGTTGGCGTGCATGTACATTTGCCAAATTCTTCATGGTTATCACACGGTTTACTGTTTAATTCATTTGTATTTCCTCCCCAGAGCAAATCAAAAAAATTATCGCCATGCAGCCTACGGAAATTTACTGCGATATTAAACGCTGCAAATTCATGCCTTTGCCTATAGAAAACACGCCAGCACCGCCCGCGCTTACTACCGCTCAAGAACAAAAAAAATCCCTTAAAGAACAGTTATTGTTAGAAAAAAAAGCGTTTACAAAAAAACAGCTTCAGCTTCGTAAGCGCATTAATCAAGCAGAAATGACGCATACAGAAGATGCACGAGTAATTGGTATAGCCTTAAAATACTTTAATGATAAACCCAGAGATACGATTAAACAGGCGCATATCATCAGCGAGCGTTCCACCACAAACTTACTCGCTAACGCAAGTGGAACAATCACTTTAGTGAACCAAAAAAATCCACATTTGGATCATTTGGCGGCGCACGCCTTGTCCGTAATGACCTTGTCTTTATTATTGGGTAAACAAGCTGGTCTGCCCGAAGAAGGCTTGCACGCTATTGGCGTAGGCGCACTGCTGCATGATATTGGTAAACAAACGTTTCACTCGTCAATTTTAACCAGTGTCATACGTAATAAATTTGAAGAAGAGGTTTACCGAACACATTGTCGAATTGGTTATGAAAACGCCTTGCATTCTGGTGCTGTGCCGCCTGCGGTGTTAGATATTATTTTGCATCATCATGAGCGCATTGATGGCTCTGGCTTTCCCGATAAATTACACGGCGAGGAGATTACTTTAGGCGCGCGCGTGGTGGGTATTGCTGATCATTTTGATACCTTAACCAATCCTACCAACAGCACGCTAGCCCTCTCACCTTCCGAGGCACTCGCCTTTATGTGGGTAAAGGAACACGTTTATTTTGATAATTTATTACTTCAGTATTTTATTCATGCTATGGGCGTTTATCCACCTGGCTCGATTGTTAAATTATCTAATGGTCATATCGGCACGATTACCACCTCTGCTTCTGTTGCTCACCCCTTATCGCCAAATGTTTTAGAGTACATTCCAGGCGTTCCTAGAGCCGAAGCAATTATTACCGACTTAACTAAAAACCCTACGATTAAAATTGAAAAGCCCTTGCACTTTAGTGAATGCTCTGAAGAACAATTAGAATATTTATTACCCAAACGAAAAATTAGCTGGTTTATTTCTGAAGATAATTAAATATTTTCCACCCCTAGGCTAGCTGTACGTATACATTCCCACTCACTCGACCAGCTCATGACAGGCTTAAGCCCTCTTTTTTAAAGGGGGACGTTTATTCACCTAACTAGACATCCTTATTCCTTGAACTCAATACCTGCAAAACTTAATACACAACAACGCGCCGCCATTAAACTTACCGACCAGCCATTGTTGGTGTTAGCGGGTGCAGGCAGTGGCAAAACGCGCGTCATTACTGAAAAAATTGCTTATTTGGTCAACCATGGTTTACCCGCAAAACATATTGCCGCCGTGACTTTTACCAATAAAGCCGCAAAAGAAATGAAAAATCGCGTGAATCACTTGCTCTCCGCTACGCAAAGTCGAGGCTTACGGGTGTCAACATTTCATTCGCTGGGACTGGATATTCTTCGCAAAGAACACAGTGCCTTAGGCTATAAAGCCAACATTACTTTATTTGATGAACAGGACAAGCACAGTTTATTAAAAAGTCTAGTACGTGAACGTCCAAGTCACTACGATCCTGAACAGCTCGATGCCTATTCTCATCAGCTTGGGCAATGGAAAAACGCCTTCATTACGCCCGCACAAGCACTGCAATGTTCGCCTGCACATGACATCGCAACGGCGCAACTGTATCAAGACTATGTGCGCAGTTTAAAAGCCTATAACGCCGTTGATTTTGATGATTTAATTTTATTACCCGTGCTGCTGTTTCAAGAGCATCCTAAGGTCTTGGAAAAATGGCAAAATAAAATTCGTTATTTGCTGGTTGATGAATATCAGGACACCAATATTACCCAATACCAATTGGTTAAATTATTGGCTGGCTCGTTAGGAAAATTTACCGTGGTGGGTGATGACGATCAATCGATTTATGCCTGGCGCGGCGCGTCTACGAACAATTTACAATTTTTACAAAACGATTATCCACGCTTACAGGTTATTAAATTAGAACAAAATTACCGTTCCAGTGGCAGAATTCTTAAAGCCGCTAACCAATTGATTGCCAACAATCCCCATGTGTTTGAAAAAAAATTATGGAGTCAATTAAGTTACGGCGACCCCTTGCGCGTCCTCCCTCATAAAAACGAACGCATCGAAGCCCAACAAGTCGTTTCAGAAATTATTCACCATAAATTTAAGCACGGCGGACGTTATCAAGATTATGCTGTGTTGTATCGAGGCAATCATCAATCACGTTTGTTTGAAACCTGTTTTCGTGAAAACAACGTTCCTTATTTTATCAGTGGCAGTACCTCATTTTTTGCCTATGTAGAAATTAAAGATGTGTTGGCGTATTTGCGCTTAATTGTTAATCCTGAAGATGATGCCGCGTTTATTCGCATTATTAACACCCCCAAACGAGAAATTGGCCCCACCACCTTAGAAAAACTAGGGACTTATGCCAATGAACGCCACATTAGCTTATTTGCCGCCTGTAATGAATTGGGTATAAAACAACGCTTGTCAGACAAAGCGGCACAACGCTTAAGCACTTTTCATGAATGGCTGGTCACGCTGCAAGCCGATATTAAGCACAGCCCAGATTATCTTGCCGTCATTGAAGCCATGTTACAGCAACTGCATTATGAACACTGGCTGCGCGAAACAAGCAAATCTAAAGAAGCCGCTGAACGCAAGATTAAAAATGTCCGCGAACTTATGGCATGGCTGCAAAAAATCGTGGCTACGCCACAAACGCCTCAGCTTACGCTTAGTGAGTTAGTCGCTAAAATTTTGTTAATGGATATTTTAGATCGCAATCAAGAAGAAGAAAGCCAAGATCAAGTTAGCTTAATGACTCTCCATGCCGCCAAAGGCTTAGAATTTCCGCATGTGTTTTTAATTGGTATGGAAGAAAATATACTGCCTCATCAAAACAGTATTGATACGGGTGCTATTGAAGAAGAACGTCGCCTTGCTTATGTCGGTATCACTCGCGCCCAAAAAACCTGCACATTTAGTTACTGCACGCATCGTCAACGTTATGGTGAAATCAGCGAATGTGAACCCAGTCGTTTTTTAACTGAGCTGCCTGAAGAAGATTTAGAATGGGCTAATAAAAAAGAACTGCCCCCCGAAGAACGCAAAGCACGCGCCAAAGCTAATCTTGCCAACCTTAAAACAATGTTATCGTAATTACCCCTTCAATCCCCTTTTTTCAAAGGGGGCGGTGAATAGACAAGGTAGAGTTAATAACTTTGATAAAAACACCATATGTTTACCAACACATCAAGCTATTTTCGATTTTTCCATCGAGCATAAAAATACACGCTGCCTGAGACCACTCCCGTTACTGTTGCTGCAACCGCAACAACAGGCGCAGCAGTCACAATAAACGGAGCACTGGTAATTCCCAGCGCAATACCAACAGCAGTTAAACCTGTTGGTGCAACAACGCTTGCGCCAACGCCTACTGCGGCTGAAACAAGAGAGGTTGTCATGGCAACATCTTCAACACGTCTTGCTAATTTGTCATGTTTATTTTCATTTTCTTCGGTCATTAGTGCGCCCCCTATGTTGGTCTTGTTACTGTGTGACTTATTAGTGTCTAGCGTAAATATTGAAAGATGATAAACGTTTTTTATTAAAAAAAAACCCTGTAGTTTTGTTTGCTTTAGCTGGCTGGCTTTCGGTTGATTTTTGCTTCGTGCAACACTAAGATCCCTAAGTTAACACGCTACGCTAGGCCAGCAAATTCTCAGTTCTTAAGCATCATTCGCTACAAAAAATCTACAAAAATAATTGGGCTAAATACTTTTGTCATGATTAAAATGCTATAAAAGTAATTAACGAGGTTTTTTAATGTCAGACGATACCAATAACATTACACCACAAGCTAGCTATGGTTTTGATCCAACCTATGGCTTTTCTTTAGAGCAATTATTATCTGTGGAGGCACCCCCAGAACCTAAAGATTTTACTGCGTTTTGGGAGAAACGTTATCAGCATGCGCTAACCATTGCACCCATGCCAGTGATTCAATCAACAGATTTAACCCATCCTGATTGGCTGGTGTTTACTATTCAATACACTTCTACTGAACACTTTATTATTCGCGGCTGGTTATTGTTGCCCAAACACACAGCTATTGAGCGTGGTTTTATTATTGGTCATGGTTATGGTGGGCGTGACGGCCCCGACTTTCACCTGCCTTTTAACAATGCTGCGCTGTTATTTCCCTGCTTTCGCGGCTTGAGTCTTAGTACAAAACAAGGCATTTCACGCGAGGCTTACTGGCATGTCCGCCATGATATAGATAAAGTAGAGCGCTATATTTTAGGCGGCTGTGTGGACGATATTTGGCTGGGCAGCAGTTGTTTATTAACGCTGTTTCCTCACTTAGCAGGGCGGCTTGGGTATCTTGGGATTAGTTTTGGCGGCGGCTTGGGTGCGCTGGCATTAGCCTTTGATAAGCGGCTGGCGCGTGGGCATATCAATGTGCCAACGTTTGGGCATCATCCACTGCGCTTAAAACTGCCCACCCAGGGAAGCGCTAGCAGTCTGCAACAATATTACTTTACGCATAAAAAACAAACACTCCAGACCTTGCGTTATTACGATGCTGCGATTGCTGCTCAGTATATTACCCAACCCATGCATTGTGCCTGTGCCAAATTTGATCCTTGTGTTACACCACCAGGTCAATTTGCTATTTACAATGCCATCACCTCGGCTAAACAATTATTTATTTTAGATGCAGGACATCATCAATATCCTCGTCAAGCCATGCAAAATGCTGATCTGCTTGATGAGTTAGCTACATTTTTTGCCCCACTTACTTCAACCACTCAGCACACGTTAACTTAAAGGAGCCTTTGCATGAAACGCGAATATCACACTTGGTGGAGCAAGCATTTACAGCGTGATATGGAATTATTAGTGTTTGGTCATGCGGGTGCCAAAGTATTGATTTATCCCACCCGTGATGGTCGTTTTTACGAGTATGAAAAACTTGGGTTAGTGCACACGGTGCGCGATAAAATCGAACATGGTCATTTACAACTGTTTTGTATTGATGGTATTTATTCAGAAAGTTTTTATTGCGGCTGGGCACATCCTTCTGGGCGCATTCAACGCCATATCGCTTATGAACAGTACGTCCTCCACGAAGTCCTGCCGTTTATGAATACCCTTAATAAACATGATTGTGTTATTTCACATGGCTTAAGTTTAGGGGCGTTTCATGCCGCCAATATTGCTTTTCGTCATCCGCATTTATTTAAAAAACTGGTCGCGTTTTCTGGTCGTTATGATTTAACGCTGGCGGTGGAATCGTTTCATGATTTACTTGATGGTTATTACAGCGAGGATATTTATTTTCATACACCTAGTCATTTTCTACCTAATTTAGAGTGCCCAACCACGCTGTCACATTTACGTGCCATGGATATTGTCTTGGTTATTGGTCGCCAAGATCCTTTTTTGCATAATAATCAAGATCTCAGCCATATACTAAGCAGTAAAGGCGTGCCTCATAAACTGTTTCTTTGGAATGATCGTGCGCACAGTGGCTATTATTGGCGTCGTATGGCGCCGTTGTATCTTTAAGTGTTTAGCGTTCTGCCAACCACTGCTGGGCTTGAGCAAGCACCCAAGGCGCATCATCTAAAGTTAAATCATGCCCTGCCCACGCGTGTTGTTTTAAGGGCAGGTGCCATTGTTGACTAATGGCTTGCGTGCAGGCGGCAGACACTAAGCGATCGTGTACGCTGGCTAATAATAAAATCGGTACAGTAGGTTTTTGGTCATCAGGCGCATAACCTGCGGCGGCACGAAGTTGTTGCACCGCTGTGGCTAAGCGCAACGGACGTGCTTGTTGTATTTCCTGCCACGCCTTAGCCACGCTGTGATGCTTGGTTTTATCATTAGCCACTACGTTAACAATCGCTAATTCACGTTGATAACTGTTTCGCGCCGTCAACACATTAAGAATGTGTGGATAACTTTGCCAGCGCATACGTTGATAAAAAGGACTTAAACTGGCCAAACTGGTGTTCATTAAGATCGCGCCTGCACTGTCTTGCGGATACTGTTTAAGCCATTCCCAGACGACCATTGCGCCCAGTGAAACTGCTAAAAAAGTAACGGGCAACGACGTGTTCAGCCCCTCTGCAAAGGCTTGCTGCCTGACTGTTTCCATAATCTGTTGAATGCTAGCAGGACTGCGCTCACGGTAATATTTTCCTGCACCGGGCAAGTCTACAACGGTTATTTTTGCATCTGGAAATTGGGCATGTAGCTGCGCAATAAAATCTCCCCAATGCGCCGCTTCGCGTACTAAGCCTCGAACTAAGACCCAATGTAAGGGCGTTGCGGCGTTATTCTTGTCCATACCACAGTTTATTTGCTCGCGTTGTATTGGTTTTTTTCTGCTCGTGATTAAGCTGCGCCCAAGGCTGCGGAGATAATAAACTCCGATGCAGAAAATCAAATAACATGAAATGCCGACGAAAGACGCGCTGCTGTCGATGCGGCAGCATGGGATGAAACATGCCATGACGCGAAAACAAATGTAATGGACTTTTGCGTAACCATAACCACGACCCCATTTCTAAGGTGAGGGGCAAAAATAAGCGTTGTTCCTGAAAGCGTTCGCCAAATAAATCAATAAGATAATCCCATAAATCGCCATTAATTACATACTGTTGGGACATTGGTTCGATGCGATAAACATGGTGTTGATAGCAGCGGTCAAATAATTCTTTTAACGCCAAAGTTTCAGCAATAAAAGCAAACGAGGTGCGCTTAGACGCGTAAGGAAACCATAGCCTGTCTTTAATGCCAAAGCCTGAATGTAAGTCCAAGGCAATCGATAAAGGCGCACCAAACAACTGCTCTTTTACTACGTTACACAAGGCTTGTGCTTCTTTTTCCATCACTGACGCATTACCCCGATACCAAGGTAAATACGGCGTGAGGCGTTGACCACTGTATAAACGCGTAGCACCTTCGCCTTCAATAGGCGAATTGCGCATTAAATCAACACAATTACCATTTGAACGACGCCCTAAATAAACCCCGACTGGATTAACGATGGGTACAAATACTAAACGTGACTTTTCTAAACGAGCTTTAAATTCATCATCCCAACTTAATAACTGAGAAATGGTCTGCATATAAGACAAAATGACTTCAGAGCCAATTTTTTCTAAGCCATGCACGCCACCAAAAAACGCTAATACCGGGACATCGGGGGCAGTCGACCCCAAGGTAACGCAGTGAATGGGGAAGTCCAGATGTTTATAGCGAATACGGTCAATAATTTGCGTATGCGCTACGTCACCAAATTGTTCGATAATACGTTCCAGTTGATCTAGTTCAGGAAGATGAGGCATAGTTGTAATAAAGAAAAGTTAAACACTGAGCAGTGCTGAGTTAGCTATTAAAAACAGGGTTGACTTATGCGCTTGGGTTTATTCTGCGTAAAAAGCACGACTCTTAGCTTAGTATAATTCAGCTAATAATTTAGCCATCAACGCTTCCGCTTGTTTTAAATAACCACTGCCAAATAAGTTTAGGTGATTTAAGACTGGGTAGACATTATATAAATTCTTTCTTACCACATACCCCGCATCAATTGGATTAACGGCATCATAAGCGGCATAAATGTCTGGTGTTAATCCACCAAATAATTCCATCATGGCTAAATCAACTTCCTTATCACCAAAATAACATGCAGGATCAAAGACGACCGGCTTGCCGTACTCATCCATTGCCCAGTTGCCATGCCATAAATCACCATGCACTAAGGCTGGCGTTACCTGATATTGAGAAAAAAAGGCCGGCATATCGGCACATAAACGATCACCCAAGCTGTGTAATTTGCCAAGATAGCCTTTGCTTGCCGCAAGACGTAACTGAACACTAAGGCGCTGTTCTTGCCAAAACGCTACCCAAGAATCACGCGGGGTATTCACTTGCTCTGTTAAGCCTACGGTGTTGTTGCGATGCCAACCAAAATACGCTTGTTTAGTTAAATGTAAGTGTGCTAATTGTTCACCAAAGCGTGCGTGTGCAGCACCTTCTAACGGTCTTAAGGCAATAAACTCTAGCACCAAAAAGGCGTGTTGAGCGGTCTTACCAAAAGTAATCGGCTGCGGCACGCGCAAACAATGCGCCTGCCTTAACGCGACTAAGCCTGCATATTCAGCAGCAAACATATCCAAAGCCTCAACATGATTGAGCTTAACAAAAAACCGTTGTTTGACACTGCGCAAACAATAGGCTGTGCTGGTATCGCCACCTGAGACGGCCTCAGCATGCTCTAGTACAAACGCCTGCTGGGTGGTTAATTCAATTTGCTTAATAATATTTTGCCAATCCATTTGCTTACCTTACGAAGAACTTTTCAGTTATGCATATAAATTTAATACCCGATTAATCGAGGTAATAACCTGCTCAGTTGCGGGTGTATCCTGCACGGCAGACTCGCTTTCTGTGGTTAATCCAGAGTCATTACGCTGCTGATTGAAATTGGGTAAGGCCTGTTGAGAATGTTGCTGCTGCTGCGGGGGGTGTTGTGAAATATTTACATCCGCTAAGCTAAGATTTTGGGTCTGTAAAAGCTCTCTTAATTTTGGAATAGAGGCTTCTAAGGCTTGCCTGACTTCTTCGTGTGCTGAAGTAAATTGCACCGTCGCTTGATCTTGATTCATGTCAATGCGTACTGTCATTGGCCCTAAATGCTCTGGGTTTAAAGAAATTTCTGCGCTGGGCAGGGCTTTATTCAATTGCCAAACAATATGCTGCCCTAAGTCTTTGCTCCACTCAGGATGCGTAATAGGCTTAGCAATTTCTGGTAATTTTTCTTTATTTTCAACCAAGGCGGGGGCAGTGTGTGAAGCCGTCAAGACGGGTGTATCGGTCTCTATAGCGGTGCTTTGTTCGGTACTCACGGCAAGATCTTGACTCTCCGTTGCGGCGCTGCTGTCTTGTCCAACAACAGGGCGTTCTTGTTCAGACATCGCTGCCGAAAACGCCTGACCAGAGGCCGTCATGACTGCCGCTACGTTGCCAGTATTATCGACACGCTCTGATTCGGACGGATTTTCTGGCATAGTGCCTGCTTGCGCAGGTGTTGCTAACTGAGCTTGCAATGACTTATTTCCCACTAACTCAGCACTTAACCCACTGTTTTCTAAAACAGATGGCGTGTTAAGCTGGCCAGCAGGTGGCGTCACTAACATGGCAATAAAAGAATCCATCGGGGTCGCTGTTGCCTCGGCATCCTGTCCCGCTATCGATAGCTTTTCTTGCGCTGGCGTAAGCTGTAGGGTGTCTATTTTTTTATCATTTAGCGGTTTATTCTCTGACCTCTTACTCACGCCACCAGGCACGCCTGGTTGCTGCGCCTCGTCTTGTCGTGCTTGGGCTTGTTTACCCTGAGCCGTATGTGTTGGCTCACGTTGCCACTGCTCGCCTTGTGCCTCTTTTAAGGTCTCTGAAAAAGCACTCTCGACGGACGGGTTATCGTTATCAGTAGTGGCTTTTCCTGCGGAATGACCTCTAACTGACGGTGTGCTGCCACCACCTGAAGTGACAAGATTTGCTGTTTGAATAACCATTACTCCTCCAAAAATTCTAAACCATGCATCTGTTATTAAGCGGCAAAACAGTGACTAATCGCTCAGCACACTGCATTAATTAAATCTAATTATAGTGTATAACGTGCGGTTTTCGTTGTTTAGCGTGATCAGTCCGCCATTTTTATTATGACGAGGGAACAGAATAAGTCCCTCTTTTGCTGTACGTAGACAACGAAAAGTATGACGGATTTTCTAATGTCGATTAAAATGGATAGTGTTTTGGTAAATCTTCTTTTATAGCAACTGCTTTTTCTTTTTAGCTTCTTTATTCTTCATGACAAAATATATTTTTATTACTGGCGGTGTTGTTTCTTCTTTAGGCAAAGGTATTGCTGCCTCTTCACTTGCCGCCTTATTAGAAGCCCGTGGCCTTAAGGTCATCATGACTAAGCTCGACCCCTATATCAATGTTGATCCTGGCACGATGAGTCCCTTTCAACATGGCGAGGTATTTGTCACTGAAGATGGCGCAGAAACAGATCTTGATTTAGGACATTATGAGCGGTTTTTAAAAACCACCATGTCCAAAAAAAATAATTTCACAACGGGGCAAGTCTATGACACGGTTCTCAGACGTGAACGTAAAGGCGAATATTTGGGCGCAACCGTTCAGGTAATTCCCCATATTACGGATGAAATTAAAAATCGTATTTACCAAAGCGCTAACGACCAGCCCGACCCCCAGCGACAAACAAACCCCACCCTTAAACTTGCCTCGCGTTCTTCTTCGTTAGTCAGTGATATCGATGTCGCCTTAATTGAAGTAGGCGGCACGGTTGGCGATATTGAATCGCTTCCCTTTTTAGAAGCCATTCGTCAAATGCGTTTTGAACTGGGCTCTGAACGCTCATTATTTATTCACCTTACCTTAGTGCCTTATATTCGTTCAGCAGGCGAAATTAAAACCAAACCCACGCAACATTCTGTTAAAGAGTTGCGCAGCATTGGTATTCAACCTGATATTTTAATTTGTCGCTCAGAGCAGCCCATTCCTGCCAGTGAGCGCCGTAAAATCGCACTGTTTACCAACGTTCCAGAAAATGCCGTTATTTCTGCGGTCGATGCTGATTCAATTTACCGCATTCCGTCTTTATTACACGAACAAGGCTTGGATGATATTGTTGTCAGGCGTTTACGTTTAGATGTGCCGCCCGCTGATTTAAGTGAATGGCAAAGCGTATTAGATGCATTAAGTCATCCGCAACATAAAGTCTCCATTGCTATCGTAGGCAAATATGTCGATCACTCTGATGCGTATAAATCACTTAATGAGGCGTTGATTCACGCAGGCATTAAAACGCGCACGCAAGTTGAAATTATCTACATTGATTCTGAAATCATCGAAGAAGAAGGCATTAATCGCTTAAAAGGAGTTAATGCTATTTTGGTTCCAGGTGGTTTTGGAGAGCGTGGCGTTGAAGGCAAAATTGCAACAGTACGCTATGCCCGTGAACAAAACATCCCGTATCTTGGTATTTGCTTGGGTATGCAAGCCGCAGTTATCGAATTTGCGCGTGATGTCGCAGGGCTTGAAGGCGCTCACAGCACCGAGTTTCTACCTAGCTCACCGCATCCAGTGATTGGCTTGATTACAGAATGGCTGTCTGATGGCGGACAACTTGAAACGCGTGATGAAAACTCTGATTTAGGCGGCTCAATGCGTTTAGGTGGGCAACAATGTCGCTTGCAACCCCAGTCATTGGCATTTCAGTTATATCAAAAAGATGTCATCACTGAACGCCACCGTCATCGCTATGAATTCAACAACCATTACGTTGAAAAATTAGAACAAGCAGGAATGCGCTTTTCAGGTAAATCACTTGATGGCCGTTTAGTTGAAGTCATTGAAATCCCCGAGCATCCTTGGTTTTTAGCGTGTCAATTTCATCCTGAATTTACGTCCACCCCCCGCAAAGGTCACCCCTTATTTTCAGGTTTTGTGTTGGCCGCAATTAAACAAGCAGGTATTCAACAGCAATAAGTTCGTGCAGCCAATGACGGACACACTCAGCGGACTATCAGCAAGCCATAAATGCTCACGTTGAACTGACGACACCCGTCACAGCCGCCATTTAACCTAACCTTATTTATTTTTTACTAACGAGAACGCTCATGCAACTATGTGGCTTTGAAGTCGGCTTACACCATCCTTTATTTTTAATCGCAGGCCCGTGTGTCATTGAAAGTGAACAATTAGCACTAGACACCGCAGGTTATCTAAAAGAACTTACCACGGAACTGGGTATTCCTTTTATTTACAAATCATCGTTTGATAAAGCCAATCGCTCTTCGCATGAAAGTTTTCGCGGCTTAGGTATCGATGCAGGCTTGGCTATTTTAGCTAAAGTGAAGCAAACCTTTAATGTTCCAGTATTAACTGATGTCCATGAAGACACGCCTTTGGCTGAAGTCGCCAGTGTTGTCGATGTCTTGCAAACTCCAGCGTTCTTATGCCGACAAACCAATTTTATTCAACAGGTTGCTGCACAAGGCATTCCTGTCAATATCAAAAAAGGGCAATTTCTTGCGCCGTGGGATATGGTGCATGTTGCTAATAAAGCCAAAGCAACGGGCAACCCCCACATTATGGTATGTGAGCGTGGTGTATCATTTGGTTATAACAACTTAGTCTCAGATATGCGCTCGCTTGCCGTCATGCGCAACACCGACTGCCCAGTTGTTTTTGACGCCACCCATTCGGTGCAATTACCAGGCGGACAAGGCACTTCGTCAGGTGGACAACGTGAATTTGTACCCGTTTTAGCGCGTGCAGCGGTGGCTGTTGGCATTGCTGGATTATTTATGGAAACGCATCCTAATCCTGCTGAAGCCAAAAGTGATGGCCCTAACTCTTGGCCGTTACTGCGTATGCGTGAATGCTTGGAAACCTTAATGATCATCGACAATGCCGTAAAAAGTCGCCCGTTCATTGAAGACACACTTTAAGTTAATACGATTAGCTGTTATTTATTTTCGGCTACCCACTTTATATCTAAGACAGCTCAGCCATTGTGATGATGGCTGTGAACAGCGTGAAAAGACTATAACTTACAGTGTACGCATGATTTTTTAGGGTAGCTAAGCGGTAGAGACTGTAAATCCTTTTTTTTAATTTTATAACCTTGGAGACTAAAAATATGAGCAAAATTATAGAGATTAAAGCAAGAGAAATTTTAGATTCACGTGGCAACCCCACTTTAGAGGCTGATGTCATTTTAGCAAATGATGTAATCGGCAGTGCCATGGTGCCTTCTGGCGCCTCAACAGGCGAACGTGAAGCGATTGAATTACGTGATGGCGACAAAGCACGTTATTTAGGTAAAGGCGTATTAAATGCAGTCAACAACGTTCGCACTGAAATTCGTGACGCAATTATCGGCATGGAAGTCAACGATCAAGCCGATATTGATAACAAAATGATCGCCTTAGATGGCACTGAAACAAAAGCCCGCTTAGGTGCTAATGCGATGTTGGCAGTATCGTTAGCTGCGGCAAATGCTGCGGCAAAAGAAGCCCAACAACCGTTGTACCGTCATCTAAATACCTCTGGTAAATTTATTTTACCTGTACCGATGATGAACATTATCAACGGCGGTTCTCATGCTGATAACAACGTTGATTTACAAGAATTTATGATTTTACCCGTAGGCGCACCAACATTCCGCGAAGCCATTCGTTATGGTGCTGAAGTATTTCATAACTTAAGTAAAGTATTGAAAGCCAAAGGCTTAGCTACAACAGTTGGCGATGAAGGCGGTTTTGCCCCTAATTTAGCGTCTAACGAAGATGCTATCGGCGTTATTTTACAAGCTATTGAACAAGCGGGTTATAAACCAGGCGTGGATATTTATTTAGGCCTAGATGCGGCCGCTTCTGAATATTATGCAGAGGGCATTTATAACTTATCGTCAGAATACAAAACCTACTCTTCTGAAGCGATGGCTGATTTCTTTGTAGATTGGGTTGACCGTTACCCTATCATCAGCATTGAAGATGGTTTTGATGAAAATGATTGGGCTGGCTGGAAACTGTTGACTGAAAAATTAGGTAACCGTATTCAATTAGTCGGTGATGATTTATTCGTGACGAATCCCGCTATTTTAAAACGTGGCATTGATCAACACATTGCCAATTCTATCTTAATTAAAGTTAACCAAATTGGTACTTTAACTGAAACTTTAGCCGCCATTGATATGGCACATGCAGCAGGTTATTCTGCGGTAGTATCGCATCGTTCTGGTGAAACTGAAGATACCACTATCGCTGATTTAGCTGTAGCGACTGGCACTGGACAAATTAAAACAGGCTCACTAAGCCGCTCTGATCGTGTTGCTAAATACAATCGCTTAATGAAAATTGAAGAAGAATTAGGTGATTTAGCACAATTTGCAGGTCGTAGCGCATTTAGAATGCTGTAAGTTTCTAGTTACTTAAAGGCATGGTGGCGAGCTAACGCCCCATGCCTTTGTTTTCGATAAAAATGCGTTATGAAACTCCTCATTGTCATTATTTTATTGCTTATCGCTCATCTCCAGTACCGCCTTTGGGCAGGTCCAGATAGCTTTGCTCAAATTGAACTCGCTAAACAACAATTGACCGAGTTACAAAAACAAGTCGACACAAAAAAACAACGCAACGATGCTTTATATGCTGAAGTTGAAGACCTAAGAAAAGGGCAAGAAGCCATAGAAGAGCGTGCCCGTAATGAGCTAGGTATGATTAAAGAAAATGAAACCTTTTTTCAGGTTATTGAAAAATAATGAGTTGATACTCAAGGTTTGCACGTTTATCAACAATTGGCTCACACTACAGGTTTGCACTGAGGAAGGATAAACGCACATAAAGCAGTCCTTCAGGTTACCTGTTCACCCATTTATTCACCTTAAGAAGCTGGCCATGAAAAGATGTATTATTCATATTGGAATGCATAAAACAGGCTCAACCTCTATCCAACAGAGCTTTCATCAGCACCTAAATAACCCTACGTGGTATTACGCCAATCTACTTCATAGCAATCATAGCTATGCCCTAGCCAGCCTGCTTAAAGCCACTACGCCTGGGGGCGCGTTAGACAAAACGCCTATTGATCATCATGCGTTATTAACAACATTACAGGCAGATATTGAACACGCCGGGGAAAATTATGTGCTATCTGCTGAATGGCTTAGCTCTCATGTTGCAGGCTTAGCAGAATTAACACGCTTACGTAATATATTATTAGAACACGTTGATTCAATTCTTGTGGTGGGTTATGTACGCACGCCAAAAAGCTTTATGGAGAGCTCTTTTCAAGAACGCTTAAAAATGCAGTCAGTTGAGTTAGACTTTGCTAATTTGTGCCCACACTATCGAGCGCGTTTAGAAATATTTGATCAGGTTTTTGGTCAGGACAATGTGCTCTTCTGGAAGTTTGACCCAGCACACTTTATTAATCAATGTGTTGTCCAAGATTTTTGTCAACGCTTAGGCATTGAGTTTCCCATAGCACAGATAAAAAGAGTGAATGAAGGCTTATCCAAAGAAGCCACCGCATTATTATTCATGTATCGAAGCTATTGCCATGCCCAAAGTGCTGCTTATGATTTTTCTGTTAAAGAAAATGTAGCCTTAATCGAGTGCTTAGCCACGCTACACGGGCACAAACTTAAATTTTCTTCGGCCGCTGTTGCCTCTGCGTTACTCAACGAGCAGGCTGATATTGCCTGGATGGAACAACGTTTGGGGGCATCACTAAACGAACCCCTTGAAACAAGTGCTGAGGCTCTTAATCATCAAGAAGAATTAATGCACGTTGACAACACCACCTTACAGTGGCTTGCAACACAAATAGGCACAACACTGGACCCGCATAAAGTGCTCAGTGCTGAAGAAATTGCGCACTGGGTTTTACAATTACACCTAAAATTACGTGCCGATAACGTCTTAGCCACCACCACAAACACAGGTCAACTTAATGCAAAAGAGTTATTGCGTAACGCCAAAAAAAGCCTGCCTGAATTAAACGCCTTACCCGACCAGCAAGGGCTTGCGTTAATTAACCATATTTTTACCCAGCTTAACGCTCGCACTGCGGCAATAGAAGACGGTGAATTGAACGTAACGGGCTTAGGGCGCTTTACAATGACACAAGTAAAGCGTGAACGTCGCGGCAAAATGATTTCAATAAAACGCATTCAATTTCATTATTTAAAACATCAGCAGCCTCGCAAGTAAGGCAAAAAGGGGACGGACTACAATTAAAAATAAGAATTCAATCGAATTCAATCGTAGTCTACCCCCTATTTAGAGCCCGCCTTTACAAATCCTTGGCGGAAGATGGTAATCCTCGTTTGAAACCATTGCCAAAATTGTTGAAGCATTAGGCAGTAAATTGGTTATTTCCTAGTGCCAGTTTTGCACGACCATCTAAAAGACAAAACATCTCAACGCACAGTTCAGCAGGCGTAGCGTTAGCGAAGCTCCGCTGGAAAGTTGGGTTAAACCTGGATGTTGGCAGTTGATATACTCCGAACCGCCATGAATTGCTTTATTGTGGGAGCCGCTGAAGCCGCTCCCACTTATATTGGTTTTTCTACACACCGCACTCTTTTGCCGCTCGAGGTATACATTAAAACTTTAAATTTACTGTTATCCGCACCATGCGCGGTTCAATCACATGCTTTAAAACGCCATCAACTGCCACGCTTTCCGTTTGCAATTGGGAGGCGTAAGCATAGGCAATATCATTGCTATGGGCATTAAAAATATTGAACAAATCCAACTCTAGCTTGACCCTCTTTTGCTCATAGCCGACACTCCAATTGACCAACGTGGTGTCACCCGCATAAAAACTGCCATTTTCATTCAAAGGCACATTACCAAAATGACGTAAACGCAGTGTTGTAAAAAAATCGTAGGGCAATTTCAGCACCGCCCCTGCGGTGATTACGCGTCCGACTGAATTGGGAATATGCTGCTGGTCTGTGGGCACACTGGTATAGTTTGCAGTGGTAAACGCTAGATCAGCATCCAGCGTTAAATTGTCGTTGACGGTGTAATAGTTACTCCATTCCAAGCCTTGGCGTTCACTGCGTCCCGTTGGTTCGGTGCTGCCTGCATCACCGACAAACACTAATTCTGAGTTCAACTGTAACCACCATAAGGCTAACGTTGTATTTAAGCCTTGAATCGCCTGATTGCGCACCCCCAGCTCACCGCCGCGTGACCATACTAACGGGCTTACTGAGGCTGCCGCATCGCCAGAAACGGGATTAATTTGCAGCGTTGTTCCCCGCGCATCATTGGAATGATAGCCATAACCCAAGTTGATAAAAAATTCAGTCTCTTGCCATGGACCAAAAATCAAACTCAATTTGGGACTTAACAGCGCCGCACTTTGTGAGCCTGAATTAGCAGCAAGCGTGTGACTGCTCACGTTAAAATCAAAAAGATCGACGCGTAGCCCTGTAATAGTACGAAACTTTTTAAGCCATTGCGCCTGATGTTTGCCGTATAAACCCACACTGGTTTCGCTGACATCATCATTGCGCACCGTACTAAGCCATTGCCGCTGTTGGGTGTGATTGAGCGCTAGCTCCATGATTTCATCATGGCGCACTTGTAAACCTAAAGAGTAATCCTGTTCAATGCCAAAACTATGCTTATACCAGGTTTGTTCCGCGTTACCGCCCATCTGAATACGCCGTTCATGTTGCTGGATTTGATCACCCTGCACGGGATTATCCATATAGCCCGTAAAATTGGAAAATAAATTCAGATCTGAATACAGTGCGTAAACATTGGCTTCATTGCGGTAGTCATTCGTGTGGCTCCAAATATTGCTGGACACACTGTAACGATTAGTCGCCCCGCCATCAGAAAAATCCATGCTGGCGTATTGATTCAAATCACCATTATCGATGGCGCGTTGTGGAATTTGATTGGTTGCGTTCCAGGTAGAGTGATACGCCTTGCTGTAGAGTGTATACCCCCAGTCGTCATGGCTTACGTTATAACTTAATTGCCCGTTAAATTTATCGAGGTCTTCTGGGCGTTGCCAGACACCGTTATAAGCTTGAAGCTCACCTGCATAGAGGAGATTGCCCACGCCCAGTTTGTGTGAATTGGCAATAACAGTACGGTAGTAATCGTATTCACCCACTGTAAATTTTAAAAAGTCCTGGGGTAAAGACTTCATGGTATGCAGTTGCACAAAACCTGCGGATGAAAAATCTCCCGATTCAGCGTAGTAAGTACCTTTGCCATATTCCACCTGACCGACTAGCTCAGGAATAATGCTGTTTAAATCTAAATAACCCTGACCGTGGGCGTGGCTGGGCATATTCATCGGGATACCGTCCACAGTGACTGAAAAATCAGTACCGTGATCTAAATTAAAGCCGCGTAAAAAATACTGATTGGCTTTACCTGAGCCACTGTGTTGGGTGGCTAATGCCCCTGGAATGACTTCGATTAGCTCACCGACACGCATCAAGGGGCGATAGGCGAATTGCGTTTGTCCAATAACCCCCTGTGAAGCGGATGTTGCCACGCCGAATAAGTCAGTGGCGCGTCCTTCAACAACTATGGTCTCTAAGTTCAGTGTGTCCAATTCTGATTGCTTGGGCGCATTATGGGCTTTAGCGATGGGCATCAAGCCCATTACCAAGTTACTATACAGGAATAGACAAAGAGAAATTTTTGGTAAATTAGGCATAAAAGGCAAACCAAATCAAAGCAAATAGAGGACAGACCACAATTAAAAATAAGCATTCAATCGTAGTCTGTCCCCTACTTGTCATGCGCTTCGTACCACGCACAGCCTATGCGCTTATTATATGAATTCAGGTTGTAATACTATGCGCTATCAAACCTAAATCAAATAATCGATACACCTCTTTCCTCTTCTTTTTCCCAACACATCATGACGACATCGAACCGACTGATGTTGCGCAGGATATTCCGTAGAGACGCG
>Ga0247843_1002318_pt1 | contig 35273 bp, 40 predicted proteins | sample LaCruzMarch2017__FD_192420 | JGI IMG/M metagenome (GOLD analysis project Ga0247843, IMG submission 192420) | Freshwater microbial communities from meromictic Lake La Cruz, Castile-La Mancha, Spain - LaCruzMarch2017_8m | ecosystem: Environmental > Aquatic > Freshwater > Lake | place: Spain... | reverse complement strand
TCATCATCCTGGCAACTGGATCGGCTACGGGCGCGCGGCGCAAGATCTTCTTGCTCTCAAGCGGTTTGACGAAGCCCAGGCCAGGATCCAGGAGGGTTTGGGCAAGTTTCCGAATCAGGTCAACATCTTCACCATCGCCAATGATGTCTATCGTGCCTCAGGCAACCGGCAGAAAGCGCTGGATTTTGCGCAAGACCTGATTCATAACCATCCCGACAACTGGATTGGCTATGGGCGTTCGGCGCAAGATCTTTTTGCTCTCAAGCGGTTTGACGAAGCCCAGGCCAAGATCCAGGAGGGTTTGGGCAAGTTTCCGAATCAGGTCAAGATCCTCACCATCGCCAATGATGTCTATCGTGCTTCAGGTAACTGGCAGAAGGCGCTGGATTTTGCGCAAGACCTGATTCATCATCATCCCGACAACTGGATTGGCTATGGGCGTGCGGCGCAGGACCTTCTTGCACTCAATCGGCTGGATGAAGCCCAGACTAGGATCCAGGAGGCTCTGGACAGGTTTCCGAATCAGGTCAACATCCTCACCATCGCCAATGATGTCTATCGTGCCTCAGGTAACCGGCAGAAGGCGCTGGATTTTGCGCAAGGCCTGATTCATCATCATCCCGACAACTGGATTGGCTATGGGCGTGCGGTGCAGGAGCTTCTCGCACTGAATCGGCTTGATGAAGCGCGGATCAAAATCCAGGAGGCGCTTGAGAAGTTTCCGAATCAGGGCACCATCCTTTCCATGGCCAAGGCTGTTGAGCGTGCATCGGGCGAACCGGAGAATCCCTAAGCCAAAGATGAAACATCCTATCGATTCTCGCCCATTGAATGTCTGATTCCCTGACGGGTTGGGTTCAGAGGCTGGAATCGAGTTGAGCTTGCTGATGCTGAGCCGCCCACGGCTAATGTCTCGTCCCGGAGATTTGCGAGCAAAGTCGCTGCAGCTTCTCCAGGATTGATTCCGCCGTCGCCGTCCAGTTGAACCGGCCCTTGGTCTTGTTGTAAGCCGCCACGAACTGCTCGATCTTGGCGATCAACTCTCACCGCTGCGCGGAAGCCTCCGGCTAGGACACTCGAGAAGCTTCCCCGTCGGATCGCCCGCTGGGTGATGATCCCAAACCAGCGCTCCACCTGGTTCAGCCAGGAGGCGTAGGTGGGGGTGTAGTGGACGTGGAAGCGGGGCCGCTGCGCCAGCCAGGCCCGGACCTACCGCTGCGCGGAAGACCTTCGGTCTAGGGCGTGCTTGTGGGTGCAGTAGTTGTCGACGATCAGGTGGACATCGAGGTCCTCGGGGACGGACTTCTCGATCTGGCGCAGGAATCCCAGGAACGCCTGGTGCCGGTGGCGGGGCCTGCGCTGGGTCAGAACCTCACCGGTGGCCACGTCCAGGGCGGCGAACAGGGTGGTAGTGCCGTGACGGATGTAGTCGTGGGTGACGCCCTCCACGTAGCCCAGGCCCATGGGCAGTAGCGGCTGGGTGCGGTCCAGTGCCTGGATCTGCGTCTTCTCATCGACGCAGAGCACCATCGCCTTGTCGGGCGGGTTCAGGTACAGGCCGACGATGTCGCGGACCTTTTCCACAAAGAAGGGATCCGTCGACAACTTGTAGCCGTCAGGCTTCCGCGGAGCGGTATGGCTTCTGCCGGTGCGGCTGGACTGAGAAGGTCTGCAGCCAGCGGTGAACGGTGGTTTTGGAGATCCCGGTGGCAGAAGCGAGGAACGTGCGGACCACTGGGTGCTGCCATCGGTGGGCTTTGTCTGCAGCGCCCGGTTGATCACCTCGGCCACCTTGTCGTCCTCGTAGGTGCGCGGACGGCCAGGCCTGAGCTCGTCGTGCAGGCCCTCTAAGCCCAGCTCCCGGTACCGCTTGCGCCACTTGCCGACGGTCATCCCGGACAGCCCCATCCGTTTGGCGATGGCTGTGTTGGTTTCACCGGCACCGCAGGCCAACACGATCTGGGCCCGCTGAACGATGGAGTGAGGCAGTGAACGGGAGCTGGCAAGAGCCTGGAGCTGCTGAACCTCGACGTCGCTGAGAAGCAGCGGCGGCATCGGACGTCCAAGCGCCACGCAAAACCTCGGGTGACACTCCTGATTCTAGAAGTTATTTCCGGGACGGGACACTTGCTACCTAATCAAAAAAAGCAATGCTCGTCCCAACGCCTCTCGAAATGCACTGGTCTTCGCTTCAGTCAGACCATACTTAACGAAGAAGAGTCCGACCCTTGACGGCATCAGTTCGCCGGGGAGGGGCTTGAGAAGAATGGGATAAACAGCGGAAAGGTACGAGCGATCCTGAGAGAGACACACCGTTCCGCGAAGCGTACGACGTGCCTGGGAAAAGATGAATGCCATTGGCGCAGCATCCGTCAGCGCAATGGAATGGCCAACTTGATTGTATTCACTGGAACGGAGAACGATGTTCCTGTCACTGAAAAGTCTGACACTTAGATAGCCTGGATTGGCGCCCAGACGACTGATCAACGAAACAACCTGATCGGCTTCATCATCGGTTCGATAGAGATAGTCCACCATCCGCGCCGTCTGGGAGGCCGAGGACTTCAGATTGATGATGGAACTTTGCTCGGCCCTGCGATTCGCGTCTTGGACCTCCAAAACGAACTGTATGGCACCAATTGAAAAACCACTGACAACAATCAACGCCGGGATTGTAAAGCGAAGCGGCGGAGTGAATCTCGTCATGATGGCGTCGAACATCTAGCGTTCAGCCAGTACACGTTCGACAAACTGTGCATCCAGGAGACTGGCTGGATCAATCTCTTTAGCGATCAGGCCACTATCATGCATGACCCGCATAAAGTTCGTCATGGAGGTCACCAGGGATGGATCCCGCTGACTCACCAATGTCACATTCCCCTCAAGGGATGGCTGCTTCAGCAGACGGAAGGCCTGCAGCATCTCCTCCGGCTTCACCTGGGTGCGACTGGCCATGCGCCGCGTGGCATCGGCAGGATTCCTGTTAAAATATTCCAAAGCCTTAAATCTTCCCGCCACAAGAGTCTGCAGATTCTCAGCGTTTTCGGCGATCGCCTGGGTGCTGACGGCAAGGGTGTCCACGATTTCGCCCGGGATCTGGGCGCTGTCGAACAACGGGATGGCTCCCGCTTTCAAAAGATTGATGCGAGCCGGGCCGAAGGTGACCACCGCATCCACCCTGCCGGTCTTGTAGGCGGATTCGTGATCACTCAGCTCCAACGACACCACCTTGACATCCTGGGGTGTCATGTCATTGATCTCCAGGGCCCTGCCGAGAAAAAAGGCCCCCAAAGCGGTGGCCTCCACACCGATGCGTCTTCCCTTCAGGTCCCGCATCGTCGTCAAACCGGGCCTGGCGAGGATCTCATCACCACCGTTGGAGTAGTCCAAGATGGCAATGATCCTGATGTCACCCTGGGTGGCGGCCAAGGTGATCACCTGATCAATCGACAGGCCGGCTCCGTCGATCTCATTGTTGCGGTAGGCCCTGACCTCCTCGGTTCCGGAAGGGAAATCCATCAGTCTGATGGGCTTGCCTTTCAGTTCTCCCAGGTCTCTCGCCAGGAAGAGAGTTTCATACCCCGTCCAGAGGTTGGCGCCGATTCTCAAGGGCATGGACGGCGGCCCGAAGCAACTCGTCAGCGCCACCATCAAGGCCAGGGCCACCATGCCGAGCAGGAACCACGCCGGCCGACTCCGCATCCTCAACGTCCTCTGTTGCCCTCTGAAATGGTTCTCCATAGGGTTGGCTGACCTCACAGGAAACGACGAACCGGCCGTTGAGGGACAGATTCAAGTGTGGTTTTTTTTGCACGGGCAAGTGTTCTTCGATGGGTCGGTCAGATTCCTGTGGGTGAAGCGATCATTCCCGCCGGGAGGCCTACCAGCGCTCGATCCTGTAGCCAAGGATCACCAGCAGCACCACCTCACTGACCAGCCAGGGAAGCTCCTGGCGCAGCAGGGGATTGCGGAACTGCCACCAGCGTCGATCAGCCATGGTGATGCTCGCTCATGGCGGGGAGCCACCCTGGCGCAGGGAAGGCCTGTCCCATATCCGATCGATGCGCAGGCTGCGGTAGCCGCCGGTGAGGGAACGCAGACCCGGAATCACGTCGGTGATCGGTGTGCGCCACTCCACATAGGCATGGGCGGCGATTGTCAGGCCCTCCCGCACAGGGAACACCCCGCTGCCGCCGGAGAGGGTCCAGCGGTAACCATCACGGCTGGTGGGGTCCCGCTCCAGGGCGATCTCCGTGCGCATCACCGGACCCCGCTTGAGCAGGTCCCGGGCCAGCTGGGGGTTGCCAATGGTGGTGGAGATGTCCTCCTCCGTGGCCGGCAGGCCCACCGGCAGACGCCGGGCATCGGCAGGGGCGACATAGGCCACGGCCCGCAGCAGTGGTGCCCGCTCGCCGGTGGGGCCGGCGGCCCGGCCCAGGGTGCCGAGGCGCTGGCCGGTGGCGACCGTCTGGCCCTGGATCACCTGCAGATCCAGCACCGTGCCGTCCCGGTCGGCCAGCACCTGGCCGTCGAAGGCCAGACGGGCCTCGGTGACCCGGATCTGACGGCGCATGTCATCGATCTGTTAGCGACGCCGCAGCGCCTGGGTCTGAATGTCGAGCTTCACCTGCTCATACCGGCTCAGCCAGCGCAGATTGCGCACCTTCTCCGCGTAGGTGGCCGCCAGCTCCTCGTAGCGACGCCGGTCCTGGGCCAGCTTGGCCAGGGCGGTATCGACGCTGAGCCGCTCGCTGGAGAGCCGCAGGGCATCGCGCCGGTCGAGGTCGCGGTTGTCGCGCTCCAGCTGGGCCAGGTTGCCGCGCTGCTGCTGCAGCTGACGGTCGAGCACCGGCAGGTACAGCTCCATCAGCGCCTACCCCTGGCGCACCTCCTGCCCAACCGCCACCCGCAGCCGTCGCACCTGGCCGCCGGCGCGGGCATCGAGCAGACCGGCGGTCTCGGGGTAGATCAGCACCCCCTGCCCCATCACCTCCGTGGGCACGGGCCAGAACAGCACCCACAACCCGAGGGCTCCGCCCATCGCCACCAGGCACGCCCCCACCTGGCCCCGGTGGTGGACCTGCGCAAGCCGGTGGCGCAGGTCCACCACCGGCTGGCGAGGCGGGGCTGCACCGGTCGGAGGAGCGAAGGTGGCCATTGCCGCCAGCATGCAGGATCGAAGGCCGCCTGTCAGCCCGGCAGGACGCCGAATCGGGCCAGACCCCCTGGATCGGCCACCCCGGCGATCACATCGGCCAGCACCGGAGCCAGCACCGGCACCTGGGCGAAGGCACCGCCGAAACCACTGAACACCCACAGGCCTGCCGCCCCAGGCAGTGGACCCGCCAGGGGGAGTCCGTTGCTGCAGAAGGCCACCGGCACCTGCCGAAAGGGGCCCGGCAGGGCCGCCAGCAGCGGGTCGAGGCCGGTGAGCCCCTGGCGCAGATGTTCCTCCATGGCCGCCGCCGGCGGCGGCTCGCCGCTGTCCAGGCCCGGCCGCACCAGGCTGATCTGGCCCAGCAGCAACCCCTCGCCCCAGGGGGCGAAACCGGCATCAACGATCCAGCGCTCCTCTTCCAGCCCCGGCGCCGCCGCCTCCAGGGCTGGACGCTGCCAGTGGCGTGGCTGGACGATGCGGCGCCGGGCCGCGTGCCGCAGCCAGGGGCTGGCGGAGGCCGTCGACAGGGGGGCACGAATCGGCTGGGCCAGCACCCCGGCCCAGCTGGCGCGGAGGCGCACCGGCAAGGCGGGGGCGAGGAAGCGGCAACCGGCCCCGGCCGCCAGCACCACCTGCTCCGCCAGCAGGGGGTCTCCAGACTCCAGCTCCAGTTGCCAGCCAGCGGCCACCGGTTGCGGCGGCGCCATAACCCTGCCCCGTCGCCGCTCCACCCCGGCGGCCGCCAGCACCCTGGGCAGGGCGGCCATCAGCACGGCGGTGTCCACCTGGGCGAAGGGGGGGCGCAGCTGGGAACTTCCCCAGCCGCCGCCATGGAGACGCAGACCGCAACGGCGCCAGCCAAGGGGGCCATGGCGCTCCTGCAGCCGTCGCCAGCGGGCGGGGGCCTGGCGCAGCAGCGGGCCCAGGGGCCCCGGAGCCCCGGCCCACCAGGCCACACCGCCGTAGCTGAACGCCGTGGCCGTCGCCTCCTCCGCATCGATCAGGGTCACCGCCAGACCCCGCTCCACCAGTTCCAGGGCCAGCAGGCTGCCGGCCAGGCCACTCCCCACGATGGTCAGCCGGCCAGGGGCGGACACCCCTAGATCTGCAGCGTGAAGGAGCCGATCACCACGGCGAACAGATCCTTCACCTTGTTCCAGCGGGCTTCGTTGGTGCTGGCGGCGAAGGTGTAGAGCCGGCCGCGGTCGACCACCACCGTGGCCAGCTCGTGGCGATCCCGGTCGGCCAGGTGAACCGTGTATTCCAGGTCGAAGTAGGTGCGGCCGCCCTGCTCCCGCTCGTGGGCTTCCACCAGTTCGGCGTCACGGCCGCTGCCTTCCGGTGAGATGACGCTGCGGCGCAGGGTCTCGCCCACCTCAACGGCACTGCCCAGCTGGCTGAGATCCCGGTCGGGGGTGACCTCGGACACCACCAGGCTGAGGGTCTCGTCGCTGTTGATCAGGTCGTGGAAGACCACCTGGGGGCCATTGCTGACCTGCACCCGGGTCCAGCCGGTGGGATAGAGGAAGGCATAGCGGCCATCCGGGCTCTGGAAGGAGTTCAGGCCCGCGGCGGCGGCGCTGCAGCCCACCAGCAGCAGGCTCAGCAGCAGGGCCGCGACCAGGGAACCGCCCCAGCGGGAGCGCCCAGTGGCGGCGTGGGAAACAGGCTGGTGGGTGGCAGGGAAACCCATGGCACGGGGCGGGGCAGGGGAGCTGGCGAGAGCCGTTGCCATCCTCACCCGGCGCCCTGCCGGGCGCGAGCGGGCCGCCTAGATTCCCCCCACCTGCGGCCGGTTCGCTGAGCGGTTTCACCCGACCCCTGGCCCGGCTGATCGACCAGTTCGAACGCCTGCCGGGCATCGGGCCCCGCACGGCCCAGCGGTTGGCCCTGCACCTGCTGCGCCAACCGGAAGAGCAGATCCGCAGCTTCGCCGATGCCCTGTTGGCGGCCCGCAGCCAGGTGGGGCAATGCCGCCGCTGTTTCCACCTTTCCGCCGAGGAATTCTGCGAGATCTGCCGCAACGAGGAGCGGCGCAACGGGCAGATCTGCGTGGTGGCTGACTCCCGCGACCTGCTGGCGATGGAACGCAGCCGCGAATTCCATGGCCATTACCACGTCCTGGGCGGACTGATTTCGCCGATGGATGGGGTCGGTCCAGAGCTGTTGCAGATCCAGCCGCTGGTGGAGCGGGTCGACCGGGAGGGAGTCACCGAGGTGATCCTGGCCCTGACCCCCAGTGTCGAGGGCGACACCACCAGCCTCTACCTGGCCCGGCTGCTCAAACACTTCACGAACGTCACCCGCATTGCCTACGGACTGCCGGTGGGGGGTGAGCTGGAATACGCCGACGAAGTGACCCTGGCGCGGGCGTTCGAAGGACGCCGGCGCATGGAATGAACCCCACGCCTGACCCCGACGCCTGACCACGACACCATGACCGCCACCAGCCGCTACAGCGCCATCCCCCCCACGGAGCGGCTGCCGGAGTGGATCCGTCGCCCCCTCGGTGAGGCCTCAGCCACCGAACGGGTCCAGGGGGTAGTCAAGGCCCAGCGGCTGCACACCATCTGCGAGGAGGGACGCTGTCCCAACCGGGGCGAGTGCTACGCCGCCGGCACGGCCACTTTTCTGTTGGGAGGGCCCATCTGCACCCGCAGCTGCGCCTTCTGCCAGGTGGACAAGGGCCGGGCGCCGGTGCCCTTCGACGCCGGTGAAGCGGAGCGGGTGGCGGAGGCGGTGCAGGCGCTCAACCTGCGCTATGTGGTGCTCACCGCCGTGGCCCGCGACGACCTGGCCGACCACGGCGCCAGCCTGTTCACCGCCGCCATCACAGCGATCCGCCGCCGCGATCCTCAGGTGATGATCGAGGTGCTCACCCCCGATTTCTGGGGCGGCCACGCCGACCCCGAAGCGGGTCGCCTGGCCCAGCGCCAACGGCTGGCCGCGGTGCTGGCCGCCGCGCCGGTGTGCTTCAACCACAACCTGGAGACGGTGGAGCGCCTGCAGGGGGAGGTGCGCCGCGGCGCCACCTATGGCCGTTCCCTGGAACTGCTGGCCGCGGCCCGGGAACTGGCGCCGGAGATCCCCACCAAATCCGGTCTGATGCTCGGGCTCGGCGAAACGGCCCCGGAGGTGGTGGCCACGCTGGAGCACTTGCGGGCCGCCGGTTGCCAGCGCCTCACCCTGGGTCAGTACCTGCGCCCCTCCCTGGCCCACATCCCCGTGGCCCGCTACTGGAGACCGGAGGAGTTCGAGGAGCTGGGCGCCATAGCCCGCGCCATGGGGTTTGCCCAGGTGCGCAGTGGCCCATTGGTGCGCAGCAGTTACCACGCCGCCGGATGAGGCCCAACGCCCTGGCCGTCGTTCTCAGAGACGCAGCAGGAACGCCTCCCGGTGATGGAAGTCGGGCATAGGCCCCGGATGGGCCAGGGCCCAGTAGCTCAGCCGCCCACTGCGCTCCTCGATCACGCTGGTGATCCCCACCTGCAGCGGCGCCTCCGCGGCCAGCCCCTCCGGCAGCGGCAGATCCAGCTGCAGCGTCAGCTCGCCAACGTCGCGGACGACGCGATGCGGCGGCAGGTCGTAGCCGGTCTCGGGCCGCAGACCATCGCGATAATCATCCAGCCGGTAGAGGTTCCAGTGGCCAGCCGGGGACAGGTTGAGTTCCCAGTAGGGCCGCGCCCCCTCGACAGCCCAGAAGCACTCGAAACAGGTGGTGGCCCAGAGTCCATCCCGGCGCGCGGGGGCTGCCACAGGCGCCGGCAGATGCACCGACTCAATGGCCCCGGCCAGCCGCAAGCGGAGCAGGAGGTGCCGGCCCTCCCGGTGGATCTCACCCCCCAGCTGGAGGGCCGGCGACGCACTGCCGCCATCGAAGGGGCACAACTCGAAGCGCTGGGACACGGAAGCGACCATCAGCTCGCGGCGGCAAGGTCGGCCCTGAGCTCAGCGATCAGGTCCCGGATCTGAGTCTCCTGGGCCTCGATGCTCTCGGTGAGCCGGAACTGCACCAGGGCGCGCTGCAGGTTGTGGCCCGGTCGGTCGGTCTTGAAATAGACGTTGCCCGCCAGATGATCGGTGAAGAAACGCAGGCCGAGCTCAAAACTGATCAGGCGCATCGCCCCATAGAGGTGGTCATAGTCGGCAGCGGTGAGAAATCCGGAGGCGGCGGCCAGATAGCCGCTGAGCACCTCCCGGCAGAGGGCGATATCGAAGTGAACGGCCTCCAGATCCCCCGTCTCCTCCCCCAGGGGATTGCAACAGGAGCGCAGACAATCGCCGATGTCGTAGTGAATCAGTCCGGGCTTCACCGTATCGAGATCCACCAGGGCGCAGGCCCGGCCTGAGCAGGCCTCCATCATCACGTTGTTGATCTTGGGGTCCCCGTGGATGGGGCGAAGGCGCAGCTGGCCGTTCTCCCTGGCCGCCTCCAGCACCGAAGCAAAGGCCCGGCGCTGCTCCACGAAGGCCAGGCAAAGCAGCACACCATTCCCCGCAGGGGCCGGCGCCCTGGCCAGCACCGCGTCGTAATGCTGCAGATACCGGGGCGTGACGTGAAAACCCTCCAGGGTGTCGGCCAGTCCGGCCAGGGGCAGGTCACTGATCAGGTGGTGGAAAACGCCCAGCCCGAAGCCCACCTCCCTGGCCTGCTCGGCACTGGCCACCACATCGAAACTCCGGGAGGACTCGATGAAGCTGATCAGGCGCCAGAAACCACCATCCCGCTCCACCCAGGGCCGCCCTTCAGCGCGGCTCAGCAACAACCGGGGGTGCTCCCAGCGGCGCTCAGCCAACAGGGCACAGCCCTGGGTCAAACGCGCCTCGACATGCGCGGCGATGGCCATCATGTTGGCCATCACCAGTTCGGGCTGCGCAAACACCGTCCGGTTCAGGCGCTGCAGCACAAAGCGCTGCAACGGGTCCCCGTCGCAGACGACCAGATAACTGTCGTTGACATTGCCGTTGCCCAGTCGCTCCAGATCAAGGATCGGGCCCGGAAGTGCGAACGCGGCAGCGATGGCGGCCAGCTCGCCCTTGGCGTCCCCCAGGGTCATGGGTGGGTGCGTCGGTGCACGAGCTGTGGATGATCGCATGCCATCAAGGTGACGACTCACGACAAGCGCTGAACGGCACCCTTCTGGGTCTTCACCTTGGCCCAGACGGCCTCCATCCCACCCGCCATCGGCCGCGAGCTGAGGGCGTAGATCCGCAGGACCTGCCCCCTGGGGATGATGCCGAGCGAGGAGCCCGAGCGAATCGTTCCCTGGGACCTCAGATACACGGACGTTGTGGTGGTGACCTCGGCATTGGGGGCCGGCTTTGTCGGCAGACTGATGGTGCGGTCGTCCCGCAGGGTGCCGGAGGCATCCGCCTTGCCGATGTAGATCCATCCTTGAAGGTCGGAGGCGGCGATCTTGGCCGTCGTGATCTCCTCCAGGGCCATGGCGACGGGCGATGGTTGAACCGGAATCGTCTCCACAGCGTCCTGCTGGAGAGCCCCCTGGGATAGGCCGATCAACTTCTCTTCCTTGCGAATCTGCCGCTGAACGCTCACATCCTCTGTGCGGGCCAGCATATCCAGTGCATTTTTACAAGTCGATAACTCAGGCAGCTCTTTGCATTCCTGCCTGAGCAGAAACGCGGCGGCATCCCTGAGATTGCTTTTGCCGCTCTGCAAAGCGATGTTGGCAATGTTCATCTTGTCCTTGTCATTGGCTGCGATGATATAGAGGCCAATCAGGGCAACCTTTCCCTTCGTTTCATTGTCACCCGTAAGGTTATCCATCTGATCCAGGATCTGCCTTGAGAAGGCCTGCGTCCGTTTGGCCTCCTCCAGAGACTGGGTGATTCTCACAGCACTCCAGGCCTGGAACGCACCAGATAGAGACACTACCGAAGCCGTGAAGATGCTGAGGTTCCTGATCAGTGAAGCGGCGTCATCGGAAGGAGAAGGTCCCATTGATCGTCCGACCAGACAGCCTTCCATACCCTATCCCTCTCCAACCAGGATGCGCCTCAGATCCACTGAGTTTGATCGGATAAACGTCACAATCACCATCCGCTTCTTTGGGGCGGCAGCTTTTTTCCGGCTCCCATCAGCCCCCTTGAGGCGGTTGGCAGGCAGGCGACTCCCACAGATTTCGTGCTAAGCATTAATGGTCTGCCGGTGAGGCGGGCCCCATCTCAGGGATTCTGAGGTTCACCATGAATCACGACGTCGCCGTCCTCATCGGACGCTTCCAGCCCTTTCATGAAGGGCATCTTGCTTTGATCGCTTCGGCGTTCGAAAGGGCCGACCGCCTGCTGCTTCTGCTGGGCAGCCATCGCTGCGCTCCCGATACCCGCAACCCCTGGAGCAGTGAGGAGCGGGAGCGCATGATCCGCGCCGCCCTGCCGGCCGACTGGCAGCGCCGGCTGGAGGTGATCCCGATCCGCGATCACCTCTATTCCGACAATCTCTGGCTGGCGGAGGTGCAGCAGAAGGTGCTCGCCGTCACGGACGAGGACGATCGGGTGCTGCTGGTCGGTCACAGAAAGGACCTCAGCAGTTACTACCTCGACCTCTTCCCCCAGTGGGACTTTCAGGACGTGCCCCTCAAGAACGCCGTCCACTCCACAGCCATTCGCCAGGCCTACTTCTCGGGCGGCGATGGGCAACCGTGGGCCTCCCATGTGCCGGAGGCGGTGTGTGCTTTTCTCACGGAGTATCGGGAGACGGGCCGCTACCGCAGGCTGCGCCAGGAGGCCGACTACATCGCCAGCTACCGCCAGCTCTGGTCGGTGGCTCCCTACCCGCCCACCTTCGTCACCACCGATGCGGTGGTTGTTCAATCGGGCCACGTGCTGGTGGTGCGCCGCCGGGTGCGGCCAGGCCAGGGGCTGATCGCCCTCCCCGGGGGCTACCTCGACCAGCAGGAGCGGGTGGTGGACGGGATGCTGCGGGAGCTGCGGGAGGAGACGGGCCTGAAGGTGCCCCGGCCGGTGCTGGAAGGATCGATCGCCGACCGCCACGTCTTTGATGCTCCGGGTCGCTCCCAGCGCGGCCGGGTGATCACCCATGCCTTCCTGATCCAGCTCAAGGGGGGCGTCCTCCCCAGTGTTCGCGGCGGCGACGACGCCGACAAAGCCTTCTGGATGCCCCTGGCCGACATCTACGCCCACGAAGACACCTTCTTCGAGGACCACGTCCAAATCATTCAGCACTTCATCTCCCGGCTCTGACCCACAGCGCCGCCGGCGACGGCTGGCCCCTATCAACGCTTCAGGCCTGGGGAGACCGGGCCGAAGCCCCCTATCCACATCGTGCGGAGCGCACACCATGGACTTCAATCTTCTGCTCGACACCGACAGCTACAAAGGCAGCCACTGGCTCCAGTACCCCCCGGATCTCACCGCCATGGGGGCCTACCTGGAGAGCCGGGGCGGCGAGAACCCGGCCACCCTGTTCTTCGGGTTGCAGATGCTGCTGCAGACCACCCTGGCGCGGCCCGTCACCCAGGGGGATCTCGAAGAGGCCGCCGAGCTCTGGACCGCCCACGGCCTGCCGTTCAACCGCGGGGGCTGGCAGCGCCTGGTCAGCGTCCATGGCGGTCGCCTGCCCCTGCGCATCCGGGCCGTTGCCGAGGGCAGCCGCGTGCCCACCGGCAACATGCTGATGACGGTGGAGTCCACCGATCCGGCCCTGGCCTGGCTGGTCACCTGGGTGGAGACCCTGCTGCTGCGCCTCTGGTATCCCACCACCGTGGCCACCCGCAGCTGGCACTTCCGGGAACTCCTGCGGGCAGCGCTGGAGCGCTCCGCCGACGACCCGGCCGCCGAGCTCCCCTTCCGGCTGCACGACTTCGGCTCCCGCGGCGTCTCCAGCCGCGAGAGCGCCGCCATCGGCGGCCTGGCCCACCTGGTGGCCTTCCGCGGCACCGACACCGTCGCGGCCCTGGTGGCGGGACGCCGCCACTACGACTGCCCGATGGCCGGCTTCTCGATTCCCGCCGCCGAGCACTCCACGATCCTGGCCTGGGGGCAGGAGCACGAGCTGGAGGCCTATCGGACCATGCTCGACCGCTTCGCCAGGCCCGGCGCCGTGCTGGCGGTGGTTTCCGATTCGTACGACCTCTGGAATGCCGTCGACCATCTCTGGGGTGAGCAGCTGCGGCAGCAGGTGATCACCTCGGGCGCCACGGTGGTGATCCGGCCCGATTCGGGCGATCCGGTTGCGATCGTGCCGGAACTGCTGCGCCGTCTGGAGGCCCGCTTCGGCAGCCGGGTCAACGGCAAGGGCTACCGGGTGCTGGAGCACGTGCGGGTGATCCAGGGGGATGGCATCACCGCCACCAGCCTGCCGCTGGTGCTCGAAGCGATCCTGGCGGCGGGTTTCAGAGTCGAGAACGTGGCCTTCGGCATGGGAGGCGGACTGCTGCAACAGGTCAACCGGGACAGCCAGCGCTTCGCCTACAAGGTGTCCTGGGTGGAACGCTCGGGCCGGATCCTGCCGGTGCACAAGTGCCCGGTCACCGATCCCGCCAAGACCAGCAAGGCCGGCGTGCTCGATCTGATCCGCCGAGGAGGGACGTACCGCACGGTCGTGCGGCCGGGGGCGCAGCCCGATCCGGACTCCTGCCTCGAGACCGTTTTCGAAAACGGCATGCTGCGGCGCCACTGCAGCCTCGAGGAGGTGCGGGCCAGGGCGATGCAAGGCTGAGGGGGTGACCCTGGGATCCCCCCTGCCCGTGCCCCGCCAACGGCTGCCGCCGTCGCGGCTGATCCTGCTGATCGTGCTTGGCCTGGGGCCGCCGGGGCTCGGCTGGGCAGCGCCGGCCTTCCAGGCCACGGTGCTTTCGGTGGGCGATGGCGACACCCTGCGGGTGCGCAGCGGCCAGCAGCGGATCACGGTCCGGCTGGCCTGCATCGATGCCCCCGAAACGGCCCAGAGCCCCTGGGGCCAGCAGGCGCGCCAGGTCCTCCAGCTGCGCCTGCCCGTGGGGCGGTCGGTGACGATTCAGCCCCGGAGCAGCGACCGTTTCGGGCGCACGGTGGCCGAAGTGATCAGTGACACCAACATCAGCCTGGCCCTGGTGGAGGACGGCCTGGCCTTCGCCTACCGGCGCTATCTCGCCGCCTGCGACGGAGCGGCCTACCTGGAGGCCGAGGAGCGGGCCCGACGCCAGCGGCTCGGCGTGTGGCGGGTGCCGGGTGGGATCACCCGGCCCTGGGACTTCCGGCATGGTCGCCGCTCCGCCCGGATCCCCGATGGCACCAGCCCCGACGGGCGCCGCCATTACTGCAGCCAGAACGGCTCCCATGCCAGGGCCCAGCAGCTGCTGCGCCAGGGCCACAGCGACCTGGACTCCGATGGCGATGGCGATGGAGAAGCCTGTGAACGCCTGCCCTGATCTGCCCTTCGGGCTCGCCCCAGCCGCCTAGGGTCAAAATGCCACTGAGTGGCCGCCATGTTCCCTCCCGAGCCCACGGCCTGGCAGGCCCTTTCCGGGGGCGAATGCCTGCGTCGGCTCGGGGTGGGGGAGGCGGGCCTGAGCGAGGCCGCTGCGGCCGAACGCCTGGCCAGCGCCGGACCCAACCGACTCGCCCTTCCACCGGGCCCGGGACGCTGGCGGATCCTGCTGGATCAGTTCAGCAACGTGATGCTGGTGTTGCTGCTGGCGGTGGCGGCCGTGTCCGCCGGACTGGCGCTGCTCGACCACACCGTTCCCAAGGACGCGATCGCCATCCTGCTGATCGTGGCCCTCACCGCCCTGCTGGGCTACCTGCAGGAGAGCCAGGCGCTGCTGGCCCTGCGCAGTCTGCTGAACCTGGCCCAGCCCCTGGCCCGGGTCCGCCGGGGCGGGCACTGGCAACGCCTCCCTGCTGACCAGCTGGTGCCGGGGGACCTGATCCGGCTGGAGAGCGGCGATCGGGTACCCGCCGATGCCCGGCTGCTTGAGGGCAACGAACTCGGGCTGCAGGAGGCGGCCCTCACCGGCGAGGCCGAACTGGTGAGCAAGCGCGCCGAACCGCCGCTGGCAGCCGGAACACCGGTGCTGGAGTGCAGCAACTGCCTGTTTCTGGGCAGCGAGGTGGGGCGGGGGCGGGGGCTGGCCGTGGTGACCGCCACGGGCATGGCCACCGTGCTGGGCGGCATCGCCACCCTGATCCACACCGCCCGCCCCGAGCCGACCCCCCTGCAGAAACGGTTGGCGGACCTCTCAGGCCGGCTTGTGGCCTGGGCCCTGGTCCTGGTGGCGGCGGTGGTGCTGGGGGGCTGGCTGCTGGGCGGCTCCCCCCTGGCCCTGCTGGAGCTGGCCCTCTCCACCGCCGTGGCGATCGTGCCGGAGGGGCTGCCGGCCGTGATCACGGTGAGCCTGGCGATCGGCACCCGGCGGATGGTGCGGCGGGCCGCCCTGATCCGCCATCTGCCGGCGGTGGAGGCCCTCGGCGCCATCACCGTCATCTGCACCGACAAGACCGGCACCCTCACCCAGAACCGCCAGGTGGTGGTGGAGATGCGCTGCGGCACCCAGGCCCTGGAGCTCAGCGAGAATGGCTTCGGGTTCAGGGAGCTGGCGCCGCCGCCAGGGGCCGGGGCCGGCATTGCCCCTGGCCAACCGGATCTGCTGCTCCAGGCCGGCGTGCTCTGCAACGACGCTGAAACAGGGCAGCAGGGAAGGGTGGGGGATCCCACCGAACTGGCCCTGCTGGAGGCCGCTGCCAAGGCTGGCCTGGATGGTTCCGATCTGCGTGCGAAGCACAGACGCCTGGCGGAGACTCCCTTCAGCGCCGAGCGCCAAAGGATGGCGGTCTGGGTGGACGACCCCGACGGCCGCCTGGCGGCCCCCCTGGATCCAGCCCCCTTCGGCTCCTCCCCGACAGAGGGGTCCCAGCTGCTGATCGTCAAGGGAGCCCCGGAGGCGATCCTGCAAGACTGCGATCGCTGGCTGGATGGGGCCGGGGCGCGGAACCTCACGCCAGCCCAGCAGGACTGGTGGCTGGCGGAAGCGCGCGGGCTTGCCGCCAGCGGCCTGCGGGTGCTGGCCTTCGCCTGCCGCCCGCACCACCCAGGGCCGGCAGCCGGAGTGGACGGCCTGGTGCTGGTTGGACTGATGGCGCAGCGCGATCCGCCCCGGCCAGAGGTCCCCAGTGCCGTGGCCCGCTGCCATGGGGCCGGCATCCGGCCGGTGATGGTCACCGGCGACCATCCCCTCACGGCGCGGGCCATCAGCACGGCCATCGGCCTGGCGGATCCGGCCAGCCCGATCGTGCTGGGACCGGAGCTGGAGGGCCTCGACCCGGCGGCGCTCGAAGTGCTGGTACGGCGGACCAGCCTCTTCGCCCGGGTACTGCCGGAGCAGAAGCTCCGGATCGTGCGGGCCCTGCAGGCGACGGGCGCGGTGGTGGCCATGACCGGTGACGGGGTCAACGATGCCCCGGCCCTGCGCCAGGCCCACATCGGGGTGGCGATGGGCATCAGCGGCTCGGACGTGAGCCGGGAGGCGGCTGATGTGGTGCTGCTCGACGACAACTTCGCCTCCATCGTCAATGCCGTGGAGGAGGGACGGCAGGTGTACGCCAACATCCGCCGCTTCGTGCGCTTCATCCTGGGCTGCAACCTGGGCGAACTGATCACCATCGGCTCGGCGCCGCTGATTGGCCTGGCCCTGACACCCCTGCAGATCCTCTGGATCAACCTGGTGACCGACGGCCTGCCGGCCCTGGCCCTGGCCCTGGGGCCACCCGGGGAGGATCTGATGCACCAACCGCCGATCGAGCCCGGCGAATCGCTCTTCGCCCGCGGGCTGGGCAGCGCCATCCTGCGCATCGGGCTGGTGTTCGGGACCCTGGTGGTGGCGCTGATGCTGGTGGCTTCCCACCTCGGCCGTCCCTGGCAGACCATGGCCTTCACCACCCTCTGCCTGGCCCAGCTGGGCCATGCCCTCTCGGCCAGCAGCGACCGGCCTCTGTGGCGCACCCCTCCCCTGGCCAACCCCTGGCTGCTGGGGGCGGTGCTGGCCACCGCCGCCCTGCAGCTGATACTCCTCTACGTGGCGCCGATGGCCAGGTTCCTCGGGGTCACCGCTCTGTCGGCCTTCGATCTGGCGGCCTGCGCAGGGGTGAGCCTCGCCTTCGTGGCCTACCTGGAGCTGGAGAAGGGGCTCACTTCGGGGCTGCGCCATGCTGGGCGCTCACCCCACCCCTCCACCAGCGCATGAGCCTTGATCAGGCGCGCTCCTTCCTGGCCCGCATGCAGGACGACGAGGCCCTGCGCAGCCAGGTGCTGGCCGCCGCCACAGCCGACGACGTGGCCCAGATCGCCGCCGGCAAGGGCTTCGACTTCTCTGGGGATGAGCTGCTGCGGCTGTCGGGGAAGAAGGTCGGCCGGGTCACGGTAACCAAGCAGGACATTCCGGGGGAATACAACTGATGGGGGCCAGCTAGGCCACCGCCAGCCGCCGCCACTGGCTGCGCAGCTGATGCGGCACCGGCAGGGCGCGGTAGTCCCGGGGATCACTGGGGCCGTGGCGCAGCACGGCATTGACCAGCAGGGCGGGGATCCGGCCCCGGTTGATGGCGCCGTGGGGCACCCCGGGGGGAATCCGGACCCAGAGGCCCTCGTCCTCCCGCAGCGGGATGCGGCGCAGCTGGCGGTTCTGGAGCACCACCAGATCGATCGATCCGCGCAGCACGAGCAGCTGATCGGTCTGGAAGCGGTGGCAGAAGAGCTCGAAAGAGTCGCCGCTGGCGATCTCGGCGATCAGGGTTTCGTCGCTGGCGCGGGGGGCGGAGACCACCGCCTCCCCATGCAGCGAGCGCTCCATGGGGAGGTGTTCCACGTTGCGGGAGAGGGCCATGACGTTCGCAGCAATTGGGTTAACTTTCGCGACCGTTTTCCCGGGTGATCGTCGTATCGGCTACCGACAACTGGTGCTGTCAGGTTTTACGGTCGCTGACGTCAGTAAAGGTGGCACCGGAGCCTTCAGCAAAGCGTCGATTCACCTCGTTCCAGTTCACCAACGACCACCAGGCGTCGATGTACTCCAGTCGGCGGTTCTGGTAGTTGAGGTAGTAGGCGTGCTCCCACACATCCAGACCCAGCAGGGGCAGACCCCGTTCGATCCCCGGCAGGTCCATCAGCGGATTGTCCTGGTTGGCGGTGCTGGTGATCGCCAGGGCCCCATCGGGCCGGCGGATCAGCCAGGCCCAGCCCGAACCGAAGCGCTCGGCCGCCGCCTGGGCGAAGCGCCGTTGCAGGGCCTCGGGCGAACCGAAGGCCGCGGTGATAGCCACCTCCAGCTCCGGCGACGGCGTGCCCCCCTGGCCGGGCGGTGCCATCACACGCCAGAAGAGGGAGTGGTTGTAGTGGCCGCCCCCGTTGTTGCGAACAGCGGCCGGGTATTGGGAGATCCGGCCCTGCAGATCCTCGAGCGACAGCCGCTCGAGCTCGGGATGGTCCGCCATCCGGGCGTTGAGGTTGGCCACGTAGGCGCCGTGGTGACGGTCGTGGTGGATCGTCATCGTGGTGGCATCGACCGACGGGGCCAACGCATCGACCGGGTAGGGCAACGGCGGCAGGACGTAGGCAGCCAGCGCCGGCCGTACACCGGCGGCGAACACCGCCAGAGCCATCAGTCCGGCCAGGCAGCAAGCCCTCAGGACACGCAACAGCGGCAACAAAACCATGGGCCGGGCGGGGAGCATCGGCATCGGTTCTAACCGGCCCTGCCGGAGCCGGCCGAACGCCAGTCGAGCCAGGGCAGACCCGGCAGGATCGCCGGGGTCGTGGCGCGATAGGCCTCGTACTGGGGATGGAGGCTGCAGAGGCCGGTCTCCTCCCGCCGCGCCTTGAACCCCAGCACCACGACCAGCCCCAGCAGCAGGGCCAGATGCAGCAGGCTGCCCAGGGCCACGGTGACCCCCAGCGAGCACAGGATCAGTGACTGGTACAGCGGGTGGCGGCAACGGCCGTAGGCGCCGGTGGTGACCAGGGCGGCCTCGGGCATCGGTTCGGGCAGGGGGCTGAGGCTGGCGCCCAGGTTCAGGGCGCCCTGGCCGGCCAGCACCAGAGCCAGGGCGAACAGCACCAGACCCCCGAGGCGCAGCGCCAGCGGCCAGTGCAGCCCCAGGGAGACGGGGGAGGGGGTGGCCGGCAGCAGATGGGCCACGATCAGGGCCATCTGGGCGATCAGCCACCACTCACCACGGCGGTTGTCGCGTAGTCCCGCCCAGGAAAATCCCCAGGCGGTGAGTCGTTCGGCCAGGGCGTTCGGCATGGTGACCTCCCAGATCGGCGTCCACCTCCATGCTGGGCCGGAACCGCCTTCAGGCGCGCAGCAATTCCTCCACCAGGGCATCGAGGGCCGCCGGGTGGCGCAGCAGCTGCTGGTGGCTCCAGACCGGCAACATCCGCCGCGGCCCGATCGGCAACACCCCATGCCAGCCCGGCACCACCATCAGATCCACGGCGGTGCCATAGCTGCAGCACTCGATCCCCTGCAGGGAACTGAGATCCCCGTTGAGCTGGCGCAGCAGGGTGCTGCCCGGCTTGAGATCGGCGATGCCGGCCAGGGGCAGGCGTGGCCAGGGCTGGGCCGTCAGGGTGCCCTGCTGGGGGCTGCCGAGGCTGAGGAAACGGCGGGTGCGGACATGGCCGCCCAGCTGCTGAATCCAGGTGCGGGCGATGACGCCACCCATGGAAAAGCCCAGGATGTCGATCGGCTCGTTCGCACCGAACGCCGCCTCAATGTGTCCGGCGAGCCGCTGGGCCGACGTCTGGATCGGGGCGATGCCGAAGCGCAGGGGCAGGGCGGGCAGCAACAGGCGCTCACGCCTGCCGGCCAGATGGCGCTTGAGACTGTCGAACACCCTGGGGGTGTCGAAGAGTCCGTGCACCAGCACCAGCGGGGGCCGGGCGGAGGATTCCCGGCCGGAACACATGGCAAAAAAAAGGCAGGGCCCCCATCCTGCGATGGTATGGCTCTTGGGTTCCGCTGGCGAGGGACGCTGCTGCTGAGAGCCGCGGCCTCCGGGATCAGCGGCCACCGTCGCTCAGCGAACGGTGGGATGGGCTTGATAATCTTGGAGCACGGCTGTTGACGGGACACAGCCTGCGGTGGGTAGTCAGGAGGGCCGCCTTCAGGGCCTCTCAGGCTGACGTGATCGAAAGAGTCGCTGACAGAACGAACGCCGCTGACGGAGCTTTACTTCAGGAACGCCGAGACACTGGGCTGCAGGGACTGAAGGGAGCTGGTGGGCTCGGAGGGCGCCGACATGGCAGCCGAGGAGTCGGCCTTCGACTCAGGGAAAGGAACCACCACCATCGAGATCAGGAAAGCAGCTCCGCTGATCGCGGCCACCGCCAACTGGGCTACGGGACTGACAGGATCCATGGCCGCCGCTTCACCGCTCCTTAAGCGTACACCAAGTTATCGCTCATGACCAATGCGGCGCAGCGGTGCTGCTGCAGCCGTGCCGCTCTCGTCCACCCTGGCCAGATTTCAAACACTGACAGGACTTTGGGGGGGGGTTAACGATCCCCGACACCAGCCCCTGTACCGCCATTGAGACCCTTCCTCGCCAGCGCTCAGGCCGTAGATAAGCTGAGAGAGAGAGGAAAACTTGGATGAGCCGCCCCAGATGAACCGCTATGACGCGCTGGCGGAACGGTGGCGGCTCCAGAGCACCAGAACCGACGAGCTCCAGGAATCCCTTCGCACCCACTCCTATCTGCTGCTCAACGAGCTGGCGACAGAGCTGGGGGTGGAGGCGAAAACCTGGAAGGAGCAGAAGAACCCCTTTCACCGCCGCTATGTGGAGTACCGGCTCTCGCCCTTCCCCGGCTCCGAAGGGGAGACACGGATCGACCGATACACCCCCAGGGGCGAACTGGAGTTCGCCATCGTCGTCACCTTTGACCACGGCGACGACCAGTTCCCGAAAACCCGTTTCCTGCTGCCCCTGGCCACCCGCATGTACCGGCAGCATCCCCAGTTCTGTCTGTGGGACCCCCTTCTGGCGGCGCCCCTGGAGGGCTTTCTCTGGGTGGCCACCCGAGCGGCCGTGATCCAGGACATCTTCACCCTGCTGGATCGGGAGCTGGCGATCGATCCCTTTGAGGGGCCGCCGACGCCCCCCAGGCTCGGCTGCCTCTAAATCGGCGGCGCAAAAACCCGCGGCCGTTCAGGCCAGCACCGGAAAGCAGCCCCGCAGGCCGCTGACGAGCATCTGGACGGCGATGGCACTCAGCAGCAGACCCATCACCGCACTGAGGGCCGCCTTCCCTTGCCAGGCCACAGGGGCATCGGCCACCACCAGGGGAATGGCGCCGGTGTGGTGCCGATCGGCCTGCCCCTGCTGGCGGGCCCCGGGGACACCGGGAAATCGATGACCATCATCGGAGCGATGGGCACACCGGCACGCCGGACACATCCGGTCATCACCCCGTGGCCCCGGCCCCATTGCGCCGCTGACAAGCGCCGATTGACTGGCGGGGCCCTCCACGCTCGACCCATGACCGTCACTCGAGCCCGGCTTCGACTCCGAGCCGGCCAGGCCACTCCGTTGCTCCTGGCCCTGCTGCTTCCCGCCCCGGCGACGTCCACCACCTACCAGGCCCTCTGCGGCAACAACCCCTGCAGCATCAACCTCGACGCCAACGGCATCGGCGAAAGGAACAGCTTCATCCCCATCGGCCGGATCGCCCGCTGGTACGCCGGCGGCCAGGAGACCTACGACAGCACCAACGGCACCGTGGGAGCTGTGGGTGGCGGCACCGCCGGGGCCATCGCCGGTGGCCTGCTGCTGGGCCCGATCGGCCTGGTGGGAGGCATGGTGGGCGGGGCCCTGGCTGGATCGAAGGCCGGCAAGACCGCCGATCTCCACTTCTCCGTGGTGGGCTACGACAGCGCCGGCGACAAGACAACGCTCAATTTCCGCTTCGTGAACCCCAGGCCTGCCAACCAGCTGAAGCAGGAACTGGCGGTGCTGACAGGCCTGGCCCTGGGTGAAACCCCCTCCCTCGCCGAACTGCAACGCCAACGGGATGGCCTGCCCCAGCGCCTCGGCAGTGGCCCGTCACCCCAGTCGATTCCCACCCAGTCCTACGGAGCCCCCTCCCGTTACCGCTGAGCCTCGACCGCCAACCGGTCCAGCGCCTGCTGCATGGTGTCGGTCACCCGCTGGTAGCACTGCTGCACATAGGCCCGGTCGCGGCTGGCGGCATAGCCGCTGCGCTCGAAGCGGATCGGCGGGCACACCCGCGTGCGGATCCGCACCGGCAGGGGCAGGTTGAGCAGCGGTCCCAGGGCCAGCCCCCAGGGGAGGCCCAGGTAGAGGGGCATCACCTCCGGGTCGATGCCGAACAACCATGGCATCCCCCGCTCGTGCAGCGCCCGGAACTGGGGATAGAAGTCTTCGAGCACCACCAGGGTGTCGTGGGCCCCCCAGGAGATCAGGGGAACGATCGGCAGCCCCTGCCAGATCGCCAGACGCAGGAAGCCGGTGCGACCGGCGAAGTGGATGCGGCCCCGGTCCCGGTGGGGACGGAAGGTGTCCTGACCGCCGCCGGGATACACCAGCAGGCTGTTCCCCTCCTCCAGGGCCGCCAGGGCCAGGCGAGGGTGGTACGGGATGGCGCCGGTGCGGGAGGCCAGATCCGCCAGCGGCGGGTAGCCCAGCCAGACCTTCGGGTGCGCCAGCCCCAGCACCGGGCGCTCCAGGCCGAAGCGGCGGAACCAGTCGTACATGACCATGTGCATGTCGGGGGCCGCCAGCCCGCCGTTGTGGGTCCCCACGAACAGCACCGGATCGGCGTCGGGGATGTGCTCCCAGCCATCGGAGACAACGCGGAAGTAATGGTGGTAGAGCCAACCCCAGAAGGGCATCAGACGCTGGATCAACTGCGGATCCCGGCGTTGCCAGCGTTGCAGCGCGGCCTGGCGGGACACGGGCATGGGGGAGAGGGACGTGGACTGGAGTCTGGCCACCGGACGGGCCCGACCAGCAGGCTGCCCTTTCTAGGCTCAACCCCATGGCCGAACTCACCCTGCTGTTCGATGGCGCCTGTCCCCTGTGTGTGCGGGAGGTGAAGACCCTGCGCCGCCGCGATGCAGAGCAGGGCCGCCTGGCCTTCGTGGATGTGGATGACCCCGCCTACGACCCGGCGCACCATGGCGGTATCACCTATGCCGACGCCATGGGGCGCATGCACGCCCTGCGCGCCGACGGAAGCGTGATCCGGGATGTGGAAGTGTTCCGCCAGGCCTACGAACTCGTGGGGCTCGGTTGGCTCTACGCCCCCACCCGCTGGCCCCTGCTGCGGCCGCTGGTGAACGCCCTCTACGGACTCTGGGCCCGCTGGCGGCTGGCGATCACCGGCCGGCCCGGGCTGGAGACACTCTGCCGCGATCGTTGCTCTGCAACACCCGTCGCTGCCGGCGCCACCCTTCAGCCCTGAGCCGCCCAGGGACATCCCTTCCGTTGCCCCTGGAGCGCCAGACCATCGGCCTGCTTCGCCAGGCTGGCTCGACGCGAGCTGGAAAAGGGGAAGCAGAAAAAACCGGTGCGGCCCCCCAGAAGATGACCGCACCGGAAGAGGATTCCAGGAGACTTCGAACTTAGGAGCTGCCTCAGGGGAGACGGCGTCAACCGGACACCCCATGGGGTAGTGGCCACGACCGGAGCCCCTCAGGGGTTGCAGCGCGGACAGTCACCGGGATCCGCCGTGCGCCTGCCATCCCGTCGGGGCCGCTCCTGCCGGTGGTCGCAGGCCACGCACTCCCGCACGTCCGCCCGGAGTCGCGGCGTCGGCAGACCGCACCACCCGCACGGCAGCCCGGCCAGTCCCTCCCCTGGCCCCCAGCCCGGCGCCGCGCACTCAGGACACCGACGGGCGATCCGTCGCACCAGCCGGAACGCCAGGGTCCGGATCACCCCCAGGCGCGTGGGGTTGCAGTGGGCGCGCATGTCGGTCTCGAGGCGGGCACGCCCATCGATGGAGGCCCCGGCGCAGCGACCCAGCGCTTCAGCCAGCGCCCTTGCCGTCCGGACTCCCTTGATCACCGGAGCCTCCCCGGAGGCGTCCCCTAGGTGAGGACGGACGATCAGCCCATGGGAGGGGAAACCCACCCGCCGCAGCCAGGCCTCGATGTCGTCCCCTGGCGACACCACCCGGTGTTCGAAGTTGGTGCGGTTGGCGAGCAGGCTGTCGGCGATCACCAGGCCCGCCCGTCGGTCCACGAAGGTGAGCCATTCCTGGTTCACCGCCAGCCAGGGAAAGCTGGGGTGGGGACCGAAACTGCCCTCGCTGGGCAGACCGAGATCCAGACCGGTGTGGTCCATGCCGGCTTCCGCCTTCTGCCGGCAGGTCTGTCTGGCATCGGCAGGACGGGAACGTTCGCCGGAAAAGGTGCCCAGCTGATCCGTATCGAAACCTGTGGCTACGACGACAGTGAGGTCGAGGCCCCGATGGAAGGGACGCGCCAGCGCCCTCTCCTTGCCATGGCAGGTGGCCAGGCTCACCCGACGGCCGCCATAGGGGTCCAGCGCGTTGGAGACGGGTGGCACGATCACCGGCGGTGAGAGAACAAGAGCCAGGCGGGCAATCCGATCACCGGGGCTTATCGGCTGGATTGGCAATCCTGCGTTGAGCTAGCACCCAACAGCCGAATCCAGTCATTAATGTTCCCGGACTCCGACAAGGGCCTTTCCACGGGAGGTTCGGGCACCCCTGACAACAAAAAGTTCCAGGCCAGTTTTCAGCAGCATCCACCCCCGCCCGCAGGAGTCTCCAGCCATGCCATCCGCCGTGACATGACCCTCGCCATGCCTGCCCGACCGCTGCGCCTGACTCTGCGGGCCGACGATCATCTGCCGGCCGACCTGAGCTGGCAGATCGACGATGGCTACATCCGTGCGAACACCTGGAATGAGGAGGGGGAGTCCATCACCCTTGGCATCTGGGGCCCTGGCGACCTGATCACTCCCACCGGTTGCAGGGTGACGCCCTACGAACTCATCTGCCTCACCAAGGTGGCGGTGGTCGAGTTCGAACCCAGCGAAAGCGAAACCCTGGAATTCATGCGGGATCTGTTCACCCAGACCACCCAGTTGCTGCAAATCCACCGGGTCAGACCTGCCGATTCACGACTGCTGCGCCTGCTGCACTGGATCGGCACCCGCTTCGGCCGGGTCAGCAGCAGCGGCACCACCCTCTCGCTGGAGGACATGAACCTCACCCACCGCCAGCTCGCCGAGATCGCCGGCATGACCAGGGTCACCGTGACCAAATCCCTGACCCGGTTCCGCAGCAAGGGTCAGGTCGTCAAGGTCAGCGAGGCCGATCTGCTCGTCCCTCGCGACGCCAGCCTGCCGACCCCAAGCGAAACCCCAGACCCCCTTCCCGTGGCCCCGTTCCGGTTCCCGAAAACCCTTCGCCATGAACCACCCGCCCACCGGAACGCCGGTTTCGACACTCCATGACGCCATCCCCTGGCATCAGCAGCTCCGCCGCAGCCAGATCGTCCAGTCCCTCGAGGCCGTCCAGGACCTGATTGCCATTTCCCTCTGCCTGGGGCTGTTCGGCGTGATGGTGCTCCAGCTGAAGCGAACCTTCTCGACCCTCTTCTCCACATCGGAATTTCACGAGGTCACGGCCGACAGCCTGTTCATCCTGATCCTGGTGGAGCTGTTCCGCCTGCTGATCATCTACCTCCAGGAACAACGGGTGTCGATCGGCGTGGCGGTGGAGATCGCCATCGTGTCGGTACTGCGGGAAGTGATCGTCCGCGGCGTGCTGGAGACGGACTGGCAACAGATTCTTGCGGTCTGCCTGTTTCTGATGACCATGGCCCTGCTGATGGTGGTGAGGGTGTGGCTGCCGCCCACCTTCGCCGGCTTCGACCCCGAAGCCCAGGTGTCGGCGCGGATGCGCCAGCATCAGGAATAGCTGAATCTCCGGCTCAATTTTCAGTGGTTGTTGTCCTGAATACCTGCCTCCAGAACCATGTATTCCTGGATGCATAAGTCAGGATTATTGAGACGATTGGCAAGTCTGCTTCAAGTCAGCACCCAACAATCGAGTTCAGCCACTAACGTTGCCGGACTCCAGATTCAGGACCGCGAACCACTGTTCACCGTTCCGATCTGGGTTCACTTCCGTCCACCATCGTCTCAGCTCCCACGAGATAGTTCTGACCACTCCAATACCTCAAGGAGCTGTTCACCGAGCACCCCTTTCTTCTTCACTGGCCATCCCTTTTCTCCCCCCTGTTCCTCCCCGGACGCCATGACCAGTCGCCGTCGCTTCATCACCCTGTTCGGAGGCACCTTCGGGACCTCCCTGCTGCTTGCCGGATGCCTCGGCAATCCCCCCGACCGCAGCGGCTCCAGTGGCACCGCCCCCAAGCCTGATGCCGCCGCCGCCGCCAAGCTGGAGACCACCACGGTCAAGCTGGGTTATATCCCCATCCTCGAAGCCGCCCCGCTGGTGGTGGGGGTCCAGAAGGGCTTCTTCGCCAAGCACGGCCTCAAGGTGGAACTGGCCAAGCAGGCCAGCTGGCCCGCCGCCCGCGACAACGTGGTGCTCGGCTCCGCCGGCGGCGGCATCGATGGTGGCCAGTGGCAGTCGCCCATGCCCCATCTGATCACCGAGGGGATCATCACCGACGGCAAGAAGGTGCCCATGGTGGTGCTGGCCCAGCTGATCAGCCAGGCCAACGGCATCGCCATCTCCAACAGCCTCAAGGCCGAGAATCTCGGCCTCGATCTGTCCCGGAGTGTGGACGTCTTCAAGCGATTCCCGGAAAAGCAGGGCCGCAAGTTCCGTGCCGCCTACACCTTCCCCAACGCCAACCAAGACCTCTGGATCCGCTATTGGCTGGCGGCCGGGGGTATCGATCCCGACAAGGACATCGAACTGCTGACCGTGCCCTCCACCGAAACCCTCCAGGGGATGCGCAACGGCACCATGGAGGCGTTCAGCACCGGCGATCCCTGGCCGTTCCGGATCGTCACCGATGACATCGGCTACCTGGCCGCCCTCACCGCCCAGATGTGGCCGGCCCACCCGGAGGAGTTCCTGGGGATGCGCGCCGACTGGGTCGATAAGAATCCCAAGGCGGCGGTGGCGCTGGTGAAGGGCCTGATCGAGGCCCAGCAATGGGCCGACAAGCCCGAGAACCGCAGCGAGGTGGCCAAGCTGATCAGCTCCCGCGCCTATTTCAACACTCCCATGGAGGTGCTGGAGCCTGCCCTCAAGGGCCAGTACCTGCTGGGCGCCGATCGGAAACCCGTGAAGGATCCGAAGCTGGGTCCGATCTACTGGATGAGTGATCGGGGTGTGATTTCCTATCCCTATAAGAGCCTGAGTCTGTGGTTCCTGGTGGAATCCCTGCGCTGGAACATGCACCCAGGCAAGCTCACCACGATCGAGCAGGCCAGGGCCCTCGTCGACAAGGTCAACCGGGAGGATATCTGGCGTCAGGCCGCCACCGAACTGGGGCTGCCCACCAAGGACATCCCCACCGGTTCGTCCCGCGGCAAGGAGACCTTCTTCGACGGCATCGTCTTCGATCCGGAGAATCCCCAGAGCTATCTCAACAGCCTCAAGATCAAGCGCTGAAGCGCAAGCCCCCGAGTCCCCCCTCCGCCCCGTACCCACTCCTTCCATGACGATCACACCTCAGGCACCAACCTCCTCGCCATCCGGCCCCCTGCTCTGGTGGAAACGCCACAGCAAGGTCATCGTTCCGCCGATTCTTGGCATCTTCGGCTTTCTGCTGGCCTGGCAACTGAGTGCCAGCCTGGGCCTCACCCGGCTTCCCGGTCCCCTGAGCCTGTTCACCGAAGAGCGCACCCGCGACCTGCTTCTGTATCCCTTCTATGACCGGGGCGGCCTCGACAAGGGGCTCTTCTGGCAGACGATGGCGAGCCTGGGCCGGGTCGCCCAGGGTTACTTCCTCGCCGCCGTGGTGGGGATCGGCGCCGGCATCGCCGTGGGCCTCAACAAGACCCTCAACCGGGCCTTCGATCCGCTCTTCCAGTTCCTGCGCATGGTGGCGCCCCTGGCCTGGGTGCCGATCGCCCTGGTGATCTTCCAGAAGAACCAGCCGGCCGCCATCTTCGTGATCTTCATCACGGCGGTGTGGCCGATCCTGATCAACACCGCTGAAGGGGTGCGACAGATCCCCCAGGACTATCACAACGTGGCCCTGGTGCTGCAGATGTCGAAGAAGACCTTCTTCACCAAGGTGCTGATTCCTTCGGCACTTCCCTACATCTTCACGGGCCTGCGCATCTCCATCGGCCTGGCCTGGCTGGCCATCATCGCTGCCGAGATCGTGATGAGCGGCATCGTCGGCATCGGCTTCTTCATCTGGGATGCCTATCAGCAGAACTACGTCAGCGACATCCTGCTTGCCGTGCTCTGGATCGGTGGCATCGGCCTGCTGCTGGATCGCCTGATGGCCTGGATCCAGTCGCGCATCTCCCCCGGTCAGTGAGACAGCAGCCATGAACCTGCCCACTGCCCTCAAGTCCTTTGGATGGCTCGAAGCCTGGATGAGCGAAAAGAAGAACGTGATCCGCTTCCTGCTGGGCCGCCTCCTGCTCATGACCGCCATGGTCCTGGCCTTCTGTGTCCTCCACCTTCCCCAAACGTGATCCGCCATGACAGCACTCGTTGATATTCAGAATCTCGAAAAGAACTTTCCCCTCAGCGGCGGTGGCAACTACCAGGCCCTGAAGGGGATCGATCTGGAGATCCGCAAGGGGGAGTTCATCTCCCTGATCGGCCACTCCGGCTGCGGCAAGTCCACCCTGCTCAACATGATCGCCGGTCTGGATCTGCCCACAGGCGGCACTGTTCTCCTTGAGGGGGAAACGGTGAAGCGACCGGGCCCCGACAAGATGGTCGTGTTCCAGAACTATTCCCTGCTCCCCTGGCTCACCGTCCGCCAGAACATTGCGCTTGCTGTCGACGAGGTGATGCCCAATCTGGGCAAGGCCGCCAGGGACGCCCTGGTGGAGGAGCATCTGGACATGGTGGGACTGACCCAGGCCGCCACCAAGCTCCCCGCCCAGCTCTCGGGGGGCATGCGCCAGCGCGTGTCCATCGCCCGGGCCCTGGCGATCAAGCCCAAGCTGCTGCTGCTCGATGAACCCTTCGGGGCCCTCGATGCCCTGACCCGGGGCAACCTGCAGGAAAAGCTGATGCAGATCTGCAACGAGCACGAGCTCACCGCGGTGATGGTTACCCACGACGTGGACGAGGCGGTGCTGCTCTCCGACCGGATCGTGATGCTCACCAACGGACCGGGATCGAAGATCGGCGGCATCCTCGAGGTGGACATCCCGCGGCCCCGCCAGAGGCTCACGGTGATGCACCACCCCAGCTACTACAGCCTGCGCTCGGAAATCATTTACTTCCTCAACCGCCAGAAGCGGGTGAAGCAGTGGCAGGCCCGCCCCCACAAGGTGCTGGCCCGCCACGGTCTGGAGAAGGTCAACCTGGATCTGGGCTTCATCCCCCTGGCCGCCTGCGCCCCCATGGCGGTGGCCGAGGCCAAGGGGTTCTTCACCAAGCACGGTCTCGATGACGTGAATCTGGTGCGGGAAACCAGCTGGCGCGGTGTGGTCGACGGCCTGGTCGACAACACCCTCGATGCCGCGATGATGCCGTCGGGCACGCCCACCTGGATGACAGCCGGTGGCCATGGCGGTCCGCCGCTGCCGATCGTGTCCGCCCTCACCATCAGCCGCAATGGCAACGAGGTGACCCTCGCCAAACGGTTGGCGGAGCAGGGCGTCAGCACCGTGGAGGACTACCGCGCCTGGCTGGGCAGCCATGAACGGGAGCCGCACCGGATCGGCATCGTCCATCCCGCCTCGATGCACAACCTGCTGCTGCGCTACTGGCTGGCGGCCAACGGCATCGATCCAGACAGAGACGTCCACCTGCAGACCCTGCCGCCCGCCCAGATGCTGGCCGACCTCAAGGACGGCTCCATCGACGGCTACTGCATTGGTGAACCCTGGAACTTCCGGGCCGCCAGCAGTGGTCATGGTGTGCCGATCGTGGGCGATCTGGAGATCTGGTCGGGCCATCCCGGCAAGGTGCTCGGTACCCGCGAAGACTGGGCCCAGGCCTACCCCAACACCCACATCGCCCTGACCAAGGCGCTGCTGGAGGCCTGCCGCTACTGCGCTGACCCTGCCCACTGGGCGGAAATGAGCGAGCTGCTCAGCGACCGGCGCTACCTGGGGATCAAGTCCGACCTGATCCGCTTCAGCGCCCAGCCCGGCGACGCCGGAGCCTTCGCCCCCCATGGCGAACCGCACCACCTCTTCTTCGGAGCGGGGCTCAACCGGCCCAGCCGCAGCGAGCACCTCTGGATCCTCACCCAGCTGGCCCGCTGGGCCGAGATCCCCTTCCCCCGCAACTACGTGGAGATCCTCGAGCGGGTCTGCAGCGTGGGGGTGTTCAGCACCGCCGCCCGGGAACTGGGCCTGGAGGACGTGAGCTATCAGCGCAGCGGCATCGAACTGTTCGACGCCCGCCCCTTCAACCCCGAGGACCCGATCGGTTACCTCAACGAGGTGTCCCTGCACCGTGATTTCAGCATCGCCGAAATCCCCATCGGCCAGCCCCGCGCCATCACTGCCTGATCCCTCCTCCGTCCCCCCTAACCCCCATGATCACCACAGCCCCCCAGCCCCTGCTGCGCTTCGAAGGCCTGGGCAAGGTCTACCCCACCCCCACCGGCCCCCATCCGGTGCTGGAGAACGTCAACCTGCAGGTCGAGCAGGGGGAATTCATCTGCGTCATCGGCCATTCCGGCTGTGGCAAATCCACCTTGCTGAACATGGTCTCCGGTTTCGCCAAGCCCAGCTCCGGCCAGGTGTTGCTCAAGGGGGCACCGATCCAGAAGCCCGGCCCCGATCGGATGGTCGTGTTCCAGGGGTACGCCCTGCTGCCCTGGATGACGGCCTACGAGAACGTGTACCTGGCGATCGACGAGGTGAAGCCAGACCTCTCCAGCCGCGAAAAGCGCGAGATCGCCTTGGAGCATCTGGCGATGGTGGGCCTCGACAAGGCCAGTGACAAGAAGATCACCCAGCTCTCCGGTGGCATGAAGCAGCGGGTGGCCATCGCCCGCGCCCTGGCCATCCGCCCGGAAGTGCTCATCCTCGATGAACCCTTCGGGGCCCTCGACGCCATCACCAAGGAGGAACTCCAGGAGGAGCTGCTGCAGATCTGGAACACCCAGAAATGCACCGTGCTGATGATCACCCACGACATCGATGAGGCCATCTTCCTGGCCGATCGGCTGGTGATGATGACCAACGGCCCAGCGGCTTCGATCGGCGAGGTGATGACCATCGACTTCCCCCGGCCCCGCAACCGGGAGGACATCATGGAAGACCCGAAGTACTACGAGCTGCGCAACACCGCCCTCGACTTCCTCTACAACCGCTTCGCCCACGACGATGTGGAATGAGGTCCCGAGAGCGGGGTTGCTGCCTTGACGCGGACATCGCCGTCCCGGATCCCGGTGGCCCTCGCCCTGGCCGCCGCCATCGCCGTTCCCCCTCCGGCGCTGGCCCTTGAGCAGGTCGAGCTGAAGCTGCCGCTGCTGGACACCACCTTCACCATCCGGCTGGCCGAACTGCGCGATCCCCGCGCCCTGCTGGCCGGCGACAGCGACCTGGCCGAGCTCGACCAGGCCACCCGGGGTGCCATCGGGCAACGGATGGTGGAACTGTTCAACACCCCCCTGCCCCTGCAGTCCCTGGATGTGGCCCGCCAGGTGGCCCCCTCACCCCTGGCCCAGCAGGCGCTGCTGCTGCTCTCCTCCCTCGGGGGCGTCGACGGGCTACCGGCCGAAGTCTCCAGTGACACCCTGTTGCAGATTCTCGACCGGGCCGCAGGCCGGGGGACCCTGACGATGCTGGGGGTGCTGCAGGCCATCCCTGGCCACACAGCCACCGTGGATGTCGGCAAGGGCCTGTTCCTGCTGCAGCGGATGAACGGCCAGCTGCGGGCCGCCGCCCAGCTGCAGGAGAGAGAGACCCCGGCGGCCGTGGATCCCGCCCTGGCCGGCCCGGGTCCCCTGCCCGTGCGGCGGGACACCCTGAAGCTGCCGGTGACCTACCGGCCCCTGCCCCTGGAGGTGGTGATGATCCGGCCGTCCCAGCAGGCCTCCGGCCGGCTGGTGGCCATCTCCCACGGGCTCTGGGATGGGCCGGAAAGCTTCGAGGGCTGGGGCCGGCATCTGGCCAGCCACGGCTACACCGTGCTGCTGCCCCGCCACCCCGGCAGCGACCGGACCCAGCAGCAGGACATGCTCTCCGGCAAGGTGCCTCCGCCGGGACCGGCGGAGCTGCGCCTGCGGCCCCTCGACATCTCCGCCCTGATCGATGCGGCGGCGGCGGGGCAACTGGGGCTGCCGCCCGGCGTGAACACCGGTTCGGTGGTGGTGCTGGGCCAGTCCTGGGGGGCCACCACCGCGCTCCAGCTGGCGGGCGCCCGGCCCAGCTCCCAGCAGCTGAAGAAGCGCTGCAACGATCTGCAGGACCCCCAGCGCAACCTCAGCTGGGTGCTGCAGTGCAGCTTCCTCGACGCGATCGACCAGGCGGCCCTGGCCGACCCGCGGGTGAGGGCGGTGGTGGCGGTGAGTCCGCCGATGGCGCTCCTGTTCGCTGCCGAAACCTCCCCTGTGTTCCAGGGTCGGGTGCTGCTGGTGAGCGGCAGCCGCGACTGGGTGGTGCCGCCCGGCCCCGAGGCCATCGCACCGATGGCCCGCATCGCCCGCCAGGCCAAGGAGGGGCATCGCCTCATCCTGGCGAGCGGCGGCGATCACTTCAACATGGGCTCCACCTACGACCAGGGCGGAGGGCCCCTGCGGGGTCTGCTGCTGGGCTGGGTGAACGGAGCCTTCGCCGCGGGTCCAGGGGTCGCCCCGGGCGTGGGCGCCCCGTCCCTGCTGCCCCCGGATGGCTGGGGGGATGGGGTGCTGTCGCTCACGGACGTGAGCGGCCGGCTGGCGAGTTGGAACCCCTGAGCCGACAGGCCCCCCCGTCTGACCCACACTTGACCCCCATGGTTCCAGCCCCTGCCTGATGTCGCCTTGGCCCTCCCCGCCGCCATCGGCCCGCGCCTGGGGCGGAGCCGGCCTGGCTGCCCTGCTCACCCTGGCCGCCCCGTCGGCCCGGGCGGCCGAGCAGGTGGTGTTCGTCAGCGGAGCCTTCCGCCGCTCGATTCCCGTCGCCGACCTGGAGCGGCTGGCCCGTACGGGGGAGGCCGTGGGCCTGCTGGGGGATGCCCTGCGCCTGGGCGGCAAGGATCCTGCCGAGGTCGGCAAGCTGCTGAACCACCGGGTGACGCTGCCGCTGGTGCTGACCACACGGCTGTTGAGCACCGGGTTCGGAGAGACCGCCCTGGAGAAACTGTCCGTGATCATCTACCCCCTCAAGGCGCCGAGGGTGGGGATGGTGGCCCTGCGTTCGGCGACGATCCTGGGACTCCAGTCCGGCTCGGGAAGCCTGTCGGCCGTGGGATTCCTGCGGGCCTATCCGAATGAGGACGTGGCGATCAACCTGCCGGCGCTGCAGTCGGCCCTGCAGGGGCTCAGCGGCATGGGCAACGTCGTCAAGGAGTTCCTGGAATCGGACCTGGGCGCCAACCTCGAGCGGGTGAAGCCCCCCGGGGCGCCGGCCAGATGACCGTCAAGGGGGGTGCCAGCCACGATCCCAGGTCCCTGGGCTTCAGTGATCGCCTCTCAGCGCAGGGTTGCCGCTAAGCCACCAGGGCCATCACAGCGTCGGGCTGGGGCAGAGCGAGCCGCCTCAGGATCGCCACCAGGGCCCCCAGCTGGGGGCCCTCGAGGTGGAACAGACCCTGTTCCACACTGGTGCCACGGGCCGAGAGCACCTCGTGGATGGCCTCGCAGATCGCCAAGGCCTGGGAGTCGGATTCGACGCGACACACCTGCACGGTCTCCAGCTGGCCGCCGGGAGCGGCAGGGCTCGCCGTGGCCTGCAGACGAAACCAGCGCCGGCCATCCGGCATCGGTTGGGCTGTCAGATGCACGACATGGTGGCAAGCCTCGAGCCGCCGGTCCACCGCCCGTCCCAGCTGCAGCGCCAGGTCGCCATCGTGACCCTCACCCAGGCCGATCTGGGCATGAAAGGCGGCTTCGAGCCCCTGCTGCTCGGCATCGGTGGCTTCCCTCTGGCCCCGGCACACCTCGGAGCGCAGGTGCTCCTGCCAGCCATGGGCCACGAACACCGGCAACAGACTGAGGTCATCCGCCGCAAAGGCCCGCTGGAGATTGCCCGGCAGGGTCGCCGGGGTGCCATCGGTGGCGTGGCGGAGCAACCATTCCTGCAGGGGCGTTGCCGGTGCCGCCATGACGTCAACCTATTATTCAACAGACTTTAAGCCTAGCTTCATTTTGTCGTCTGGCCAGCCTCCAGCAGCCAGAGGGCCAGGCCGCCGCCCCGCCCCCGGGCCGCCAGCCACCTGGGGGTCGCCCCCGCCCCGGGGCCCTCGGCGGCGATCAGGGCGAAGAACGGCCGGCGCAGAGGGTCCGGCGCAGGCAGGGCGCGCTCGATCAGCACCCGCCCGCCCAGCAGCAGCCGCAGGCGATCGAAGCTGAAGACCAGGAGGGGCCGGCGGCCCTGAAGCCGCCCAACCCCATCAAAACGAAGCTCCAGGGCACCGAGGCGAACGCTGTTCACCAACCGCATCGTCTCGCCGCCTTGATCCGCCCCGTCGAGCGCCAGCTGCAGGCGAGCCGACAGACCCCGCAGCAGGGCGGCACCGAACGCGGCGGGCCGCAGGCTGCCCTTGCCCCAGATCCGCTCCAGTCGCCAGGAACCGATCAGCGCCGCCTGGTTGAGACCGCTGCCCTCCCGGCGGCTGCGTCGCTCGCGCTCCAGTAACCACTGGGCCTCGGGAATCACGGCAGAGCGCCTCGGGTAGCAAGGCCTAACGGTAGGGACGCCCAGCCGCCCGGCGCCCCGCCGCTTCGCAATCCCCAGCTGCTATTGAGAATCGCTTGCAAAAGGGCCCCTTCGGCGTCTAGGTTGCGAGCAGTTCGCAATAAGGGCGCTCCTCTCCGATGCGCTA
>Ga0247843_1002316_pt1 | contig 35294 bp, 40 predicted proteins | sample LaCruzMarch2017__FD_192420 | JGI IMG/M metagenome (GOLD analysis project Ga0247843, IMG submission 192420) | Freshwater microbial communities from meromictic Lake La Cruz, Castile-La Mancha, Spain - LaCruzMarch2017_8m | ecosystem: Environmental > Aquatic > Freshwater > Lake | place: Spain... | reverse complement strand
TAACTCCCGATCCTGTGTCCGGCCCCAACCCTTGGTCCTGACTCGGGGCAATGTTGCGAAGAAATATTTTCAAGCCCCCCGGAATCCCACGCTGGCTGTGAATGATTTTTTAATACGGAACCGCTGGACTTGGTGGGTTTAAAAAATATTGGGGACTTTTTCGAGCTCAGCGGGGATGTGACCTGCGATGGCGACCTGGCACTTTCAAAGCCTCTGTTCATCAAGGATCTGACGCTAAAAACTTTATTGGGCTGTCGGCTCTATGTAGCTGGCGAAGTGTTCCAGCAGGGTGAAATCAAGTATCAGTCTCTGGATAGCGCGCGAAATCTGACCAATCTGCAGATTGTGAGTTCCGAAGCCATCGTGATGGGAATCGGCCAAACACACTGCGAAACCACTGCTGGTTGGTACTTCGATAATAATAAAGATAATGATCCTGCGAAATGGACCCCACTCAAACTGCGTTTTGCTAGCCATTTACCAGAAACTCGCCGCTTGAAACAGGCGGACAAAGAGAGCTTTCACCAAGGACTTGCTGCCCTAGCGACAAAAATGAATGTTGTTGATGCGAGCTGCCGGTCCGGAGCTGATCCACGCAATCTTCACTTTGAAAGATTGTTGTTGGTGGCCCCCAATATTCAAAGTCGATACACAGGTCAATTCACTGGTGTGATCATTGCGGAGTACGCAAACTTCGGACTTAGTAAGTTTTCTTTCCGCTTTGATGATGTCTTCAAATCCACGCCGGTATTGCCAATGCTAGAAAACGCAGATTACTTAGTGATTGAGTAGGGGGATCTTTGTCGAGGAGCCCTTGGCATTTGGGCCAGGCCGAGTGCAGTTCTAGACTGTCCCCCGACTGCCCTTAGCCTTCTGCGAGTGCTATGATTTTTCTAGTATGAAACTTGTGTGGCCAATATTAGCTAGCTTTGCAGTAGTCCTTATGAGCTCTTCACAAGTTCAGGCATTTTATATGGAGCTTGGCTTTTCCTATAGCTATCAAAAAAGAACCATTGATGCATTGAATGGCCACGAAAGCCAAGGGACCACAGGCTCATTATCTTTTTACTTTTGGGAAAAGCTAGCAATCGAGCAAAGCTATACCAGCGGACTTTTTGTTAAGAAGGAACGAGAGCTCAGTCTTACGTCTTCGAATATTCAGCGAGCCACCACGCAAAATTCCGAAATCTATGAAACGAACTTTATTTTTCTTATCACTGAAAAGAAAGTCCGCTTTCAGCCTTACATTAAAGCTGGAGCAGCCCATATTCGAAAAAAGCAAGCCGTTTTTGTTGATGGCATCGAACTTTATCAAGTGGTTCCTAAAGCAACTTGGGGTCCGTCTTATGGTATCGGCGCAAAATATTTTTTCACTCAGGAACTTGCACTGCGTATGAGTTACGATGTTGTACGCACTCCAGTGGATGAGTCTTCGAGCACGGAAGACTCGTCGGTACGGGTCGGATTTTCTTGGGTGCTCTAGTGAAAGCAGGAGTTCAAAGACTTCGGTTTGGAATTGCCATGGCCGGCCTGAGCCTGTGCTGCTCCTGCCAAATCGGCTATCTTCTCAATCAATCCTACTATCAACTCAAAATGCTCAATGACCGAGAACCCATTGCCGACGTGATGAAAGGCGCGAATTTGACTCCCGAACAAAAGGAAAAGCTAGCACTTTCTCAAGAGGCTCGAACTTTCGCTGAAACAGAATTGGGACTTACGAAGAGCAAGAACTACACATCCTTCGTGAACCTGGACCGAAGTGCAGTGACCTATGTTGTCAGTGCAGCTCCAAAATGGGAACTCAAGGCGCATCAATGGTGGTTTCCCATCGTGGGCTCGGTGCCCTACAAAGGCTATTTCAACGAGAGCTCTGCCAAGCAAGAAGAAGAAAATTTGAAAGCTGAGGGCTTTGACACTTACCTTCGCGGCGTTTCTGCCTATAGCACTTTGGGCTATTTTAACGACCCCGTCACTTCACCCATGCTGAGGTATAAAGCTCACGACCTGGTGAATACGATCATCCATGAAACGGTTCATGTGACGATGTATTTTCCGAGTAACGCTGACTTCAATGAACGCATTGCCGTGTTTCTTGGAAACAAAGGTACAGAACTTTTTTATCGTGCCAAGGAGGGCGCAGACTCAAACACCCTCCTTAGGATAAGGAATGAGAATGAAGACGATAAGCTGTTCTCAGTGTTCATTTCGGAGGAATTGGAAAAACTACAGAAGTGGTATCAAACATTTACAGTGAATGACTCTGCAAAGGCATCAGAAAAAAACGATGAAGTGCGTTTGGCTCGCATCAAAGAAATACAAACGAACTTCAAGTCGAACCTGGCGCCGCAGCTCAGATCAGAGTCTTACGAAAAGTTCCACGAGCTCAGCCTCAACAACGCTCGTTTGTTGGTTTATCGAACTTACGTCTCTGATCTCGGGGATTTTGAAATATTGTTCAGCAAGGTTAATGGCGATTTTAAGAGGTTCATTCAAGTTGCGAAGTCCTTCGAAGATTCGAAAGACCCCGTACAAGCTCTTAAAAAATGGAATTTAGAAAATTAATTGCTAGTGCTTTTGATTGTAGGAAACAGCACTGGATATTTTCTGAAATTGAGCCTTCACCGAATGGGGAAGGTTAAAAAGCAAGATTCCCAACATTGAAACAAAAGGTAAAGATCGAACCATTCTCAGAGACTGTCTTTGCCATGGAGGAATCCTCCGGTAGGCAGAGCGCGCGGAGACCTTCGCTGCGGGTTTCATTTCCGTCATCGTTACAGCGTTCATTACACGCCGATGGAAATCTTCCATTTGAGCCTCAGTAAAGAGTTCGTTTTTCGAAATGGGATCGAGTGACTTCAATCGTTTCTCTAATGCCACGTTGGCTACATCGGCGTCATCTTGCTTCTTAAAAGTGGGCCAGGATTCTGGTTTTTTCCGGTTCCAGAACTGCGGGTTTTGCGGTGGGTTTTCATTCGGTGTTTCTTGTGGGTAGGTTTTCATACTTCAGCCTCCATAGTATGTTTTGTCAGCTCGATCCAAATATTTTCTGTTTCAAAGGACCAAGTTTTTAGTTCTTGGTTCTGAGAAAGCTCTTCCTTCATCTTTAGCAAGGCATGCCGGTAATTTGCCTTTGCCGTGTCGTAGGGACACTTCATAATCTCGGCGATTTCTTTGAATGAAAGATCCTCGTAAATCCTCAGCACCAGCGCAGTTCTTTGCTTAAATGGCAAAGTGTCCACGTGCTTCTGAATCAGCTCGACGATCACTCCATGCACCAAAGAGGATTCCGCTTTCGCGGCAACAGCGAGTGGAACCTGATCCACATCTGTCATGCCGTCACGGCGTTCTCTCAAGCGATTGCGTGCGGTGTTCACTGTGATTTGGAACAACCAGCTTTTAAAGCTGGCTCTTCCTTCAAAAGATGCCAGACGCTCGTAGGCTTTGATAAAGCTCTCCTGAGCCACATCCTCCGCCGCATCCATATCTTTCATAAATCGAACCGCCAATCGCAGCACTCCCTTTTGATGCCGCTTAACCAAGTCTGAAAAGGCTTTGCGGTCGCCCTCCCTAACCCGAGCCACCAACACGAAATCATCCGTGATATTGGCTTCAGCATCTTTCTGAACCAGTTCGCTGGACTTTCGGTTAATTGCCGTCGCAAAATTTTTCCCCGACATAGATCCTCCCCCCATGGATGATCAGCTGCAGCAGCACCGGGCTTGATCATCTGCCAAGTAGCTGTGCAACTGCAGGGCCAAAATGAACCCACAGGGGTGGTGTCGAAATGTTCTAAATATTCGGAATGACATTTATTTTTGCTATTAAAAGATTTGATAACAGCTTTGAAATATTTACCCACCAAAAGGCACCTCCTAACATATCGGAACTCACAGCAGCAACAGGAGCTGAGTCGGTGGGAGGGCTTTCGATTATCTTTTCTTGGGAACAAGTCGATAGGCTTCTCGAGGAGAAAAGAAAAATCCGCCTGGCTTTGCATAATCAATATCGCAAACAAGATTCAAGTCTGAAGTGGAATGCCACTCTTGAAGAGTTTGATCCAAACAAGTCTCATAAACGTCTGCAGTGATGTCCTGCCCACCAAAATCATAAATGCTTCCTTATTGTTTCGCCTCGCCTAGGCTCGGGTTAGAAGGTTCGCCACAGCTGTGCAGATTTTGGACCCTCAAACTTTCGATTGAAACCTCGATAAATTGAAGCTGAGCAAGCTTGGACTGTTGAATTACCGAGAAAAGGCACTCCCTAAGTTAGAGACCCAGACCCTAGAATGGGCACAGATGCTGCTCAGTATTTGCGATCAAACCTCTGCAAATGAACCTGCGGACTAAAACGGCCCAAAGCCGCCTTTAAAATGGAGATGAGAAATATGATGAAATTATCCCGAGCAATCATTGTCACAGCGGCTGCACTGTTTTCCTGTCAGGCTTTTAGTCAGGATGGAATAATTGCTCAGTTTATTGCGATTACTGGCGAAGGCTGTGCATTGATGAAAGGCTCCGATCAAGGGGCTTCACTTTATATGGATCGCTATGAAGCACCTTACAAACATTGCACTGGTTGCTCTGGAATCCAAGGACGTGACAACTTGGCAGGAGCTGCGATTCTGATCAATTCGAAATACATTCCCACAGGCGGAAGTGAAGCTAAGACGACGCTTCGGCTTTACGCTCTTCACTCCCCCTACAAAGCGCATCAATATGAACTGCAGCCAAGCATCACGCAAAGTTTAGTGCAGGAGCTGACTGTTGGCCAAGCCACGGTCCAAGACTTTGCAGCCACTTACAATGATGGTGCTCAGCTCAAAACCTCTAAATGCAAGGTTCAGCTTAAGCTCATCAGAGCTGAAGGGCTCTAATCTCAGTTGGCAATAGTGACTTTGTTCCGTCCAGCCTGCTTGGAAGCATAGAGGGCTTCATCGGCCCTCTTAAAAAAGTCTTCCCAGGTGAGTTCTTCTTGTTTGCGACTGGCGACTCCACAAGAGATAGTTACGTGGATTCGTTTTCCATCAAAAGTAAAATCATGATTTTCGATGGTCAGCCGAATCCGCTCAGCGACTTCTGCTGCCGCTTTCGGTGGAGTGGATACAAGAATAATCACAAATTCTTCTCCGCCATAACGAGCAAAGAAATCATGACTTCGAACAACTTTGGTAGACACGATTCGAGCCATTTCTTTCAAGACAAAGTCGCCAGCGGAATGGCCCATGTTGTCGTTGATCTTTTTGAAAAAATCCAAGTCCACAACGATGACTGCAAGATTCTCATTCAAAGTTTCGGCGCGCTTCATGAGCTCAGGACCGCGTTCAAGAAGTGCACCTTTACTATGGGCACCCGTCAGCGCATCTTTCGTAGCTTTTTCGTTCAGCTCCTTATTGGCGAGCGCTTCGATGTTTCCTTTTTCCAAATATTTAAAAATAATATTTCCGACTTTGATCTGATCATTGTTGTTCAAGCGAAAAGGCGCCATCGGATTCAAAATTTGCCCGTTCACAACAGTCTTATTCGCAGATCCTAAATCACAGATGGTGACTTCTTGGCCCACCACCATCAATCGAGCGTGAGAACGGCTGACACTGCGATCATCCAAATGAATCGCACATTCCACCGATCGGCCCATGATGTACTCCGAACTGATTAGTGGAAATTGTTTGCCGACATAGCCCGTAGGACCGATAAGAACAACAATAGCCGGTGGTGCCTCATCAGCAGCGCGCATCCTGCCACTGAAAGTTTCACCGGTTACAATACTCGTCTTTTCCGAAATATCTTCAGCTGCCATGCTTCGATTCTATCTTGTTGATTGAGCTGAGCAACTAGGGACGGACTAAATTTTCTTTTGCGAGCCTTTTAGCGAGTTCGACCCCAGGCTGTGTGTATGCGTCAATGTTTAGAATTTCACCAAGTACCGCGACCACCATTTGCCAATGCATAAAATAAAACCCGATGGAATGCTCGCTCAGATCCTTCATCACCACGTGGGTGGAGGAAATTCCACTTTGCAGGAGTCCAGCATGGGTCGCCCGAGCCTCCGTATTCAGAATCTTACCTAGGCGATGGCCTTGGATGTAGCCCAGTTCCGAAAAAAGCGGACTTTGGATCTGGGGACCCATCGTTTCGTACTGGTCGATGGAATAGAACAGAATCCATTTATCAGGAGCCCCCTCCATCATCTGTTGAAGGAGGGAATGCTGGTCGCAGGCCCCCACTGCACAAAAGGGAGTCGAAACCCGAGGACCTCGTTGGTTTTTGAGATCCAACTTTTTCGCCAAAGATTCAGCCCAAAGTTGTTGCCACCAACCGCCAAGATTTCTCAGCACAGAGGAATAAAAAAATGAAACTGTGATCCATTCATCCCGTCGAAAGCTATCCAGGCAATGCGCAGCCATCTGCACACAGAGTTCCTGAGATTGAACTGCAGCTGCGGCACCTTTTCGCCATTCAGTAATTTCGGTATTTAAAAATGCAGCAGCCAGCATTCCAACAGGTGAAAGCACAGAATAACGACCACCCACATCCAAGGGAACATCCAGACAAACACATTCATTTTTCTCGGCCCATTTGCGCAGTGGATTCTGGGTAGGCTCTGTGATGACCAGACAATGCTGCCCTATCTTGAGACCTCGCTGACTGAGAGCCTCCACATAGATACTTGCTAGTGCCACGGTTTCCAAGGTGGAGCCAGACTTTGAAGTGATCACAAAGCCGACGTTCTCAATTCCCACGGATTGAATGACTTGATCCAGTTTTTGAATCTTTACTGGATCCAAATTATCCAAGACAAACATTTGCCCAGTTCCAAAAATATCATCAATGGTTTGGGGTCCAAGTGCACTGCCGCCGATGCCGATCAACACTAATTTTTTAAAGCGTGCTCGAAACTCTCCACCACGGACCTGACTGGAAGACCAAAGCGAATCCAGAGCCGGCAGCTTTAAGAAACCCACATCAGATCGAGCCATTAGACTTCGTAGGCCTTTGGAACTGAGCTCCAAAGAAAGATCGGAGGCGGCGGAGGTATTTTTGGCAAAATAAAGAGGCAGCAACTTCTCGGACATGCTCGAAAAGCTAACCTCTCATAATTGCTGAGCCAATCATTTTCAGAAATTTTTTCAAAAGGGTGCATTTTATGTCATCTGAAGATTGACCCCATCGTCATTTCAAGTGAAAGCCCGTCCCTGAAGGAGAATCTGCTCACTATGAAACTATTAAGAAATCTTTCTTTAATTGCACTTTTGCTTCCAGTACTGGCACACACTCAAAATTCCATTGAGCTTCCAGTCCCAGAAGATCCTATCTGTAAACCACGCAAGGCCGAACCTCCGCCTCCACCACCGCCAGGTCCAAGACCTCCTCCGACTCCAGCGCCACCCTTGTTACCGAAACCAGTTCCTCCATCCACCTTGCCAACTGAGGGAAAGGACCCTAGCTCGACCGGGATCGCCTTAGTTGATCAAGCCCTAGCAGGTAAAAAGCCGAAAAATATTCTCCCTCTTTGGCATGGCTATCCATTCGCAAAAGTCACTCACCCAAAGCTTTGGACTCAATTTGCTGCAGAAACACTGAAAGCCGAAGGTCAAAGTATTCTTAGCTCCACACCGGCTGATATGAAGTGGCACTGCCCCAAATATTTGAGCTTCAATGAAGAACAAAAGTTGGTTTTCTGGATTCGCTTTCTTTCCATTATGGCTGAGGCCGAAAGCTCCATGCAGCCATTAGCTGTGACTCGGGACACCTCCGTTGGCTCGAACATTTTCAGTACAGGACTCCTGATGCTTTCTTTGGATTCGGCCCGCCAAGAAAAGTGGGGCTGTGCTGGATTTATCCAGACTCAAGACGACCTTTTCGAGTGGCGTAAAAGCATGACTTGCGCGATTCGCATCATGAACATTCTGATGCGCGAAGACAATGCTCTTTCTTATCATCCGTCACCAGTGACCAAGCGGACTTGGTATGGAATTTCAAGATACTGGGCGCCTTTGCGCGACAACAGAATTAAGAATGACGAACGCAGATTCTGTATTGATGAAATCGCTGAGCTACGTCGCGACTCGTGGGAGCAGCTTTCAAAATCTAGCAAACATCCTTCGCTCTTAGCTAGCTCCTACAGAAAAGCTGGCGAGAGGGACTTTGAAAGATTCATGCGCTTGATGAACCAGTATCCGCTCTGTCACTAAGCTCTTTTTTCTAAGAGACCGCGACATCCTCTTCGATCCGATGATACCCGCGCCATTCTTTGAGGCGCCCGTAAGGGCGCCCTTCGGGTGAGTAGTCAATGTAAACATAAGTAAGTTTTGTGATTTTTCCCAAGGAAACCACGTCAAGAGATGTAATCTCAGTCCAGGTCCCCGTATTGAAATATTCTTTTCCCTCTTTATAGCGCCGGTATTGATAAACGTGGGAATGCCCGAAGATCACTGTATGCACACGATCATCCAATAAAATCCTCGCAGCTGATTCTCCCAAATCTGGAAAAATCGCGCTCTCAAAAAGAATTTTTGCCATACGCTGAAAAGTGATCTGCCGACGCGGGTCTTTTACGAAAACAGTCTTTGCTAGATAAAGAACCAAGGTCAGAAAAGTTTTGAAGGTCATCCACGTTTCATTAAAAATCGCCCAGCGGATCATGCGGTTGAAAGGGCGAATTTTATCGACGAAGGGATACTTGTGCTTAATTTTCAAGACCAGCTCCACAAAAAAGTGGGAACCAAAAGGTAAGTTCAGAATGGGCTCTGCCAAATCTTTCTTTAGGAAAAATCGTCTGGGATCAAAACGATTCGCAGCTTCGTGCATGTGTCCATGTTCGATATGCACTCCATCGAAAAAATAAACTAAATTTTTATAGCGAATGTTCGTGTCGCAGGCTTGATTCAAACATTCTCGGCAAGCTGGCCAAAGCATAGGCTGATCATGATTCCCCACAATGTAAGTGATCATATTTCCTTTTTTCCGCGCAAAGTTTCCCAGTGCAGTAAATACATTGCGATGTCCGTCGAGAATCGATTTCAATATTTCCAGGCAGACTCCCTCAGTCAGTACCGTAAGAAAGTGTCCACGATAATCCACTTGCAGAAAATTTAGGAAATCGCCATTGATGATGAGCTCCACCTCATAGTCGCTGAAAGCTCCCGATGAATAGTAGTGAATGAATTCAACAAGTTTTTCCCCAAAATAAAATTCTTCGAGACTATTCACTCCGCCGCCGGGATGAAGCCTCCCCTTCCCCAAATGCAAATCGGAGATCACAACTTTGATTTTTTTTGGGGCCTTAGGCTGGCTGGGAGCCTCAACGGCTGTAGACATCCGGTCACTCCGCTTTTTTAATGATTGTCAATGCTGTCGATGCGGTTTCGCCGTTGGCTTCGAGGTTTGTCAGAGCCAAACGGAGCGCCCTTACAGTGCGCGCCATTTGATCCTGTCCCTGATCCAGCTTTTGAGCTAGCTCTGCACTCTTCTGCTTATACTGATCGAGCTCTGAGTTAAGGAAGTCAATTTTTCGTTTGAGATCCAAAAGGGTATCATCTTTTGCACGGAGCAGTGTGGTTTTTTCCATCCGCGAAAGCTCCAAGCGATTTTCAAGCTCTCTTTCTCGTACTCGAATCTTTTTAAGATCCGTGGCCAAACGTGCTTCAAGTTCCTGCACCCGCGCCTTGGATTTCTTAAGGTCTCGCTCTCGCTCCTGCAATGAATCTCGAAAAATGGAAAGTTCCATTTCGCTTTGTTGCCGAACCTCATTGCGTTCGCGCTCGAGGTGTCCCAACTTTTCCGCAAATTCATCATTCTGGCGCTTGCCGAGCTCTCCAGCTGCAAAGAGGAGTTCATTTTCCTGGCGTAATTTTTCCACTTCTTTTTCAAGTTCCATGATCCGCGTCTGCGCGAGCTTAAGGTTTTCCGCTTGCAGCAATTGCAACTCAGGTCCGCCACCGCCACCAGTCATAGCTGGTCTTTGAGTCAGCTTGGCTGCCCCATGAGAAACCTTCACTAAGGACTCAGAATTCGCTGGCGAATAAGGACGGTACATTGGCTGTGTTTTATCAGCGAAACTAATAGAGGCATTCGTAGAGTTCGTGCTCGTTGCATCATCATCCTGTTTCTTCTGCCCGCCATAGGGAGAAGTCGAGGCAGGCTGAGTGATTCCTGTGTCATCGGATCCAGACACTATGGTCGCTTCATTCGAAGATGTTGCTTTCACAGACACCAAACGCTCTTTGCGCGTCGAGGTTTTCGTGATCTGCCGAACAAGATCATCAGAAAGCCCTTCGGGAGCAATCCGCCCAGTCGATTGATCTTCATTCGGAGACGACATGGCTATGTCAGCAAATCCCATTTTCACCGCAGGCTGATTTTCTGTTTCTTTGCCGGAGAGATCAGAGGAAGAGGAAGAGGAAGAGGAAGAGTCCACATCAAATAGATCCACCCTCTGAGATTCTTCAAGAGGATCACTTTTCAGTTCATCTAAAACTGAATTAATCATTTTTTCGGCAGCCTTATTGCCAGCTGCCTTGGCTTTGCCTAACTTCTTCATCTCCCTTATTTATCGGGAGATATCACTTACTTCTGAAGTCCAGACCAACGAACAACTTGAATATATTCGTTATAACGTGATTTTAATTGAGCCGGAGTCAGCTTTGCGAGTTCCTTCACACCAAAGTCCTGGATCGTAAAGCTGGCGGAAACTGTTCCTACGACACAGGCTTCCCTAAGGTCCTGTTCTTCAGGTCGTCGCTGGAGCTGAGCCAAGTAACCAAAAAAGCCCCCAGCAAAGGTGTCTCCCGCTCCAGTTGGATCCACAACTTTTTCTACAGGAAATGCAGGAAGAATGAAAAAACCATTTTGCTTTGTGTACAACACAAAACCGTACTCGCCTCGTTTGATCACAACAGCAGAAGGTCCCATCTCGCAGACTTTGGCCGCAGCAGAGATCGCGTTCGGTGCGCCAGTCATCATCATCGCTTCGCCTTCGTTTAAAAGCGCAATATCCACTCGGCGGAAAACTTTTTTAAGATCTTCTTTTTGAGATTGAATCCAAAAATTCATGGTATCCATGCCCACATAGAGGGGCTTTCGGCACTGATCAAGGACTCTTGCCTGAAGGGCGGGTGCAATGTTCGCAAGAAATACAAAACTGGAATCGCGGTAAGTTTCAGGAAGCTCCGGATTGAAGTGTTCAAAAACATTCAGCTCCGTTTTGTGAGTGATTGCCTCATTCATGTCGCCTTCGTAAGAACCTTCCCAGTGGAAAGTCTTTCCCTTTTGAACCTGCAAACCAGTGAGATTCACTCCACGAGTTTCTAGCATCTTTTTATCTTGAGGATCGTAATCTTCACCGACCACTCCAACAACTCGGATGCTAGCAAAGAGCGAGGAAATCAAAGAAAAGTAATTTGCAGATCCACCAAGGGTGCGTTCCGCTTTTCCTGTGGGAGTTTGAATGGTGTCATAGGCAAGACTTCCAACAACGAGAATTTCAGACATGGGACCTCCGAGAATCTTCGCCTTACAGACGAAGATGATTGGTGCGACTGAGCTTAGAGTTAGAAATGTCCATTTGAAGGGGCTTGTTGTCAAACTCCGAGGTCAGCTGTCCACAAGCGGCATAGATATCTCGACCCATCGTTCTTCGCAGAAGGACGTGGACCCCAAGATCCATCAGCTCCTGGTGAAAGGCATTGATCGTTTCATCAGAAGGTCGCTCGAAACCCGAACCTGGATGTTCATTGAAAGGAATGATGTTCACTTTGCAGGGAACGGGCCTGACAAGAGATGCTAATTTTCGTGCATGATCCAACTGATCTGTGATGCCCTTCAAAAGTACATACTCAAAAGTGACCTTATCGCCGGTATTGCGGCAATAGTCTTGGCAAGCTTTCAGTAAATCTTTCAGAGGATATTTTTGATTGATCGGCATGATTGAGGTTCGACTGGCATCATCATAGCCGTTCAAGGAAACCGCCAACCGAGAACCTGACTCAGTAATCCGATGCATCTCAGGAACTAAGCCCGAGGTAGACACTGTCACTTTCCGCCGCGAAAGATTGCGACCGAAAGGCTCATGCAAAATTTTGATGGCTTTAAAGACTGCTTCGGGATTATCGAGGGGTTCACCCATACCCATAAAAACGATGTTCGAGATTTTTAAATCTTGGGGCCGTAAGATGTCTTCTACCAAAACAAATTGCCCGACGATTTCAGAAGCCTTGAGCCTACGTTTTAGCTTTTGTTTTCCTGTGTAACAAAACTTGCAGGCCATATTACAGCCCACTTCGGAAGACACACAAAGGGTCAAGCGACCTTCAGAAGGAATCAAAACTGTTTCGATGGTCTTATTGTCACCAATATCAAAAAGAAATTTCTGAGTTCCGTCCACGGATACGCGATGATTCACAAGCTTTGGCAGCTCGAAATTCATTTTCTCCGCCATCTCGGTGCGGAAGTCTTTTGAAAGATTCAGCATCCCTTCAAAGTTCTGCACCCGCGAACCATAGACCCATTTGAACATTTGTTGAGCTCGGAATTTTTCTTTGCCTTGACCTTGCAGCCAGTCGGTCAAATCAGACATCGAAAAATCATAGAATGAAACGCGTTCTTGGGGGATTTCCATAGGCCATTGATTTGCCAGGAAATCCAAAAATGTCAATAAGTTGTCTCAGACGAAAAAGATTCGATATAAGCCAAAAGCTCCTGAGCCGTGCAGGGCACACAACCAATTTGGCCTACGACGACACCTGCAGCGAAGTTTGCCAGCTGGCAGGCCCGCTCCAGTGGCAAACCAGCTGCAACTCCGGCGGCCAAAGTCGCAATCACGGTGTCCCCCGCCCCTGTCACATCAAAGACTTGCCGGGCGTAAGTAGGAACTTGGGTGATGCTGTCCCCTGAAAAAATTGTCATACCGTCTTTTCCCCTTGTCATGACGATGTCATGAGCCCCCACTTTCTTTTGCAATGCTCTGCCAACTTCAACCACTTTGTCTGCAGAATCCCGCAGATCATCATAGGTCAGTCCGGAAAGGGCCACGGCTTCATCAAAATTCGGTTTCAACAGATCTGCTCCCGAATAAAAATCACCAGGATTGGAGCGATGTGGATCCACAAAAACACGGCGATTGGCTTTTTTAGCCAGCTGGACCACCTCTTTGAAGAAAATTGGACTGAAAACACCTTTGGCATAGTCCTCGACAATGACAATTTCGACGGAGGGCAAAAGATTTTCGATTTTTTTTAGTAGTTTTATTCCCAGATCCGCGGAGAGATATTTCCGTTTTTCATAATCGACGCGCACCAGATGGTGATGCTTAGCCATGATGCGCACTTTCGAGGTGGTCGGTCGATCGGGATCTTGAAGTAAATGTTCCGTCGAAACCCCTTGCTGATGACAAAGGCTAATGAGGTGTTCTGCTGAAGCATCTTTGCCGACAATACTGACAAGATGGGGCTGCGCACCCAGCGCCGTGAGGTTTTGTGCTACATTTCCAGCCAATCCTAAGCGGTGTTCTGATTTTTCAACTTCGAGAACCGGGACTGGAGCCTCGGGGCTGATGCGTCGAACCTCGCCCATAACGTATTCATCTATTCCCACATCTCCAACCACGAGGACTTGCCGACCAGCAAGCTTGGGAATGGACTCAATAAGAGGCAATAGAGATTTGGAAGTCTTTGGAGTTTTCAAAATTGGCCCCCTGCACGACAGCTCGACGGATCTTAACCAGATTACATAGACTAATCAGGTTGTCTACTATCATCCCCTACAGGAAGGGGAAAAGGAGTTTTGAAAATGTCCGCGCAATCGCCTCATGGCCACACTGGCGTATCGAACCAAACTTTGGGTTCTGACACCCACCTCAATCATCCGCTTTTTCTGAATGCACTGCAGACCATCGAAGAAGCAGGACAGTTGATTCAATGTGATCGCAATGTGTTGACTCGTTTGATGCGACCGAAACGCTGCATCGTGGTCAGTGTTCCTGTGCGAATGGATGATCACGTCGTGAAAGTTTTTACTGGATTTCGCGTGCAGTACAATTCCACTCTTGGCCCTTATAAAGGCGGAGTCCGTTATCATCAAGATGTGAACCTTGGCGAAGTGGCAGGTCTTGCTGCTCTGATGATGATTAAAAATGCAGGTCTCGGTCTGCCTTATGGCGGCGGTAAAGGCGGAGTCACTGTCGATCCGACAAAACTCAGTCGCACCGAAAAACAAAATCTCACCCGCCGCTACACCAGCGAAATCGGTCCTTTCATCGGACCCACGAAAGACATTCCTGCTCCCGATGTTGGTACAGATGCACAAACCATGGCGTGGATGATGGACACCTATTCCCAAGAGCAAGGTTATGCGCAGCCGGGTGTGGTCACTGGAAAACCAGTAGAAATCGGTGGATCTTTAGGTCGCACAGGTGCCACAGGCCTTGGAGTTGTTTTCGTAGCTGAAAAAGCTTTCGAGAAAAAAGGCCTCGCCATGAAAGGCGCTACAATTGCGATTCAAGGTTTTGGTAATGTGGGCAGCCATGCGGCACTTTACGCCTACGAGCGCGGAGCCAAGGTCTTAGCAGTCAGCGATGTCGGCGGTGGAATCTTCAACGGCGACGGCCTTAATATTCCAGAACTCATTGAATATGTGAACGCGAACAAAACTTTGGCGGGGTATCCGAATGTGCAGAAGATTTCAAATTCTGATTTGCTCCTCTTAGATGTCGATTCTTTATGGCCGTGTGCTTTGGAAGGCGTCATCAATGAATCCAATGCAGAAAAAATCAAAGCGCGCATCATCGTTGAAGGTGCCAACGGACCCGTGAACAATGCGGCTTCTAGAATTTTGCATCAACGTGGAATTTTTATGGCTCCGGATGTGATCGCCAACGGCGGCGGTGTGATCGTCAGTTATTTTGAGTGGGTCCAAGACACCATGTCTTTCTTTTGGGATGAAGACGAAATCAACGGCAGACTGAAAACCATCATTACAAAAGCTTTCGACAATGCTTACACTCTGTCGCAAGAAAAAAATGTGGATATGCGAATGGCGGCGGTTGGGGCCGCTGTCAGTCGACTTCAAAAAGCCATGCTGCTGAGAGGCCTCTATCCTCGATGATTTTACTTCAGCCTTGGAGGTGGATCACCCCACGGATGGCTCATGACTTGGCTCCTTATGGGCTGAAAGCTTGGGCTCAAATCTGGGGTGAAGAGGAAACTCCGTCGATGAAGCCCTTTGATTGGAAGGGGCTTCACTTCCGAAATCGCATCGGAATCGCCGGTGGCGTTGATAAAAATGCGCAATTGATTCCCACGTGGCAAAAATTAGGTTTTGGCTTTTGCGAAATCGGTACAGTGACGCCTCGGCCGCAATCGCCAAATCCTGGAAAAGTTTTGGATCGAGATTGGAACCAAAAATTGGTCTGGAACAAGATGGGTTTTCCTAGCCAAGGCTCGCAGGAAGTCTTTACTCGGCTTGCTGCTGACCGGGAATACTTTCAAGGGCCAGTGTTTGTGAACATCGGAAAAAACCGCGACACGCCTATGGAAAAAGCAGTTGAAGACTACGTCGAATGCGCGCGTTTATTCGCACCTTTGGCAGATGCTTTGGTGGTCAATATTTCAAGTCCCAACACTTCGGGTCTTCGGGGTCTTCAATCAGCTGCCATCGTTCGCCCTTTACTCGAAGCAACGATCGACGAAGCTGCAGGAACTCCGGTTCTTGTGAAACTCAGTCCCGACATCGAAGCTGATGAATTTGCAGAAATCGTCGATGCCTGTGCCGAAGCGAAAGTCGAGGGCTTTGTTTTGACCAACACCACCACAGCAAGGCCCAATCAAAGCAAATTTCCGACGGATGGTGGACTCTCCGGAAAGTTTTTAGCTGCCAGATCTTTGGCTTCGCTAAAAAATCTTCAGCAAATTCTAGCAAATCAAAGATCTGAATTCTTGATTGTTTCTGTTGGGGGCATTCTTGATCCCAAAGACGTTCAAGAACGACTGGATCTGGGCGCCGATCTGGTTCAAGTTTACACAGCTCTTATTTTTCAGGGTCCTGGTTTTGTCCAGCAAGTCCGAAAGGCACAAGCATGATACAGGATCGGAAACCCAAAAGAAAAGCGCAGTGGATTCCCGTTGTAGTGGGTTTCATCCGGAAAGGTCCGCAAATCCTTGTTGGGCAAAGGCCTGAAAACCAATCTTTAGCAGGACAATGGGAATTTCCTGGTGGAAAAATCGAAGCCGGAGAACAACCTGAAGAAGCCTTGGCTCGGGAGCTCCAAGAGGAGCTCGGGATCGATGCTCAAATTGGCGACCTCAAACTTTCTTACACTCATTCTTTTGGCGAAGTGAATATCCTGATTCTTTTTTACGAAGTTTTATTTTGGAAGGGCGAACCCAAAGCCCAACACCATATGATGCTGGAATGGATCGATCCACGGGAACTCCTCCATAGGTCCATTCCCGAAGCGAATCGCAAAATATTGCCGCGTATTTTTAAGTCCATTGGAGTCCCATGGCCAGGGTCGTAATTGTCTCTGAAATTTTGAATGATTCTGTCGCGCAGTTGATTCTTGGGCTTTATCAACAACGCCAGGACGTGCTTTTTATCACTGGACAGTCTCAGCGCGGCCCTGTTCTGGATAGTCTCAGACCCCACGTGCAGGTGATGACTCCATTTAAGAAATGGAATGCCTTTGAAGTTCCAAGATCTTTGCAGCCCATTTCGCAATTTGCACCGGATGTTTGGCATTTTGTTTTCGCGAACAGCGATAGTCTTCCGACTTTTGCCCACTGGATGTTGGCAGCCTTTGCACGCACGATCCCCCGACAAATTTTGATTGCCAGTCTGCTTCAAGAAGGACTTTGGAAAAGCTCCTTTCGCAAAGCCCATTTACAGTTATTTGATGCTCTGACTTTTTCTACTCGCATGCAGATGATGCGCTTTAAGAGGGAAAAGGGAATCCCGCGCCATTGTCTGACTGAGGTCCTTATGCCATCGCCGACTCCGTTTCAGATGGATGAATCTGTAAAGGAACTCACTAACAACATTCGTTACGAAGTGAAAGATCTAGCAAAACATCTGAAACCCTTTGTGCTTTTTGTGGGTTCTGTGCAGGTGGAACATTTGCAAGAATTAGATGTGGCCGCACGCTTGATTCAGGAAACTCGTTTCCTTCTTCAGGGGCAGCGGCCAAAATATATGGAGCACCTTCATTTTGCTCCACACTTGTCGAACGCCGAAATGGTTTTCCTTGCAGAAAGTGCTAAGGGTATAGTCACAGCCTTCGGTGATTTTTCCATGGAAGAAATCAAATACTATTGGAGCCTAGCAGACCGAGCTTCCATTCCCATTCTTGCCTCACCAGAACAGGCCGAACGAGTGCCAGGATTTTGTATTCCGGGAAAGACAGGTTGGGTTCTTCAAGACGATATAAAAAGTCTTCGTGAAGTTCTCTTAGAGAACCCTCAACTATTGCTTAAAAAAGAACCAGCAACGACGCGCCATGATTTTTCAGATCATAGTTTCAATCAATTGATTCGCCTCTATCATAAGGCCTACGAAAAGCGTTGGGCATAGAGCCCGAAATGTGCGATGAAATAAGACTCAAGTTTTAGCATGCTGTTTCATCCGAAGGGGGCTCTATGAATTACCTAAGCAATCGATCGTTTTTTCAAACTCTTTCCACTTCTCTCATTAGCCTTATGCTCCTGCTTGTGGGACAACAGGCACAATCCTCTGAAAGCCGATTTCTCGTAAATCAAGCCGATGATTCTTCCGATATTCTTTTGGAATATCGCCGCTTCGATAGCTCTTTTGATCGCTCCTCAACAATGGCCGGTGGAACTTCAAACACAAATCTGGTCCGGGCTGAGTACCAGCGCGCAATGGGTCCCATGACTCGGCTGACGATTTCGACTGGATTTGCCCAGAAAGACGTGAAGGCTTTTGTTGGAGGAAACAATCTGGATTCCGATCTGCTCGTTCAACGAAAAGGGATTAGCTTTACAGATCTTGAAATGACTTTGAAGACGGCTTTGGTGGAACCTGAGTTCACCTGGTACTACGGTGGAGTCGCCTCCATCAGTCCTGCAGCGGCTCGGGATCCCCGCTTGGATTTGATTCAGTCCCCTGGTGGAAATGCAATCAGCACGAATAATTTTTCTGGATTTCAAACTTTGGGTGGTATGATTGGCATTGAAACTTATGTTGATAAGTTGGCACTAGGAACTCAGTTCGAAACGCGGGTTTATTCTGATCAATCTATTGATGGGGGCGGAAATCCTACAACCAGCCAGCTGCGTGATCGAGTCATCCCGACATTGAATGCCTTTCTTGAATTCCCGCTTTTAAAAACCGTCAGCATCGGTTTCGATGCAGGCGTAACCCGACCCGATTTTGGTTTGGATAAAATGCTATTTGGCGGTTCCGACAATCGATTTCAAGGTAAGCTTTTTTCTGAATGGGTTGTGGACGGCGAAACCACAGCAATCCTAGAATTTGGCCAATCATCAAAACAATTTCCTTTCAAAGAAGATCAAAGTTCAATGAATATTGGGGTTCGCAAAGCCCTCTAAGGAATATGTGACCGCAGCTGCAGTTGCCGACACCGGTGAAAAGAAAAAATTAAATATCTGCTTGGTGGCCCAAAGATTTCCTGTCTTGGGCCGCGCCAGCGATCACAGCTTTTTATGGCCCATTGCTCGAGGGCTTTCTCAGATCGGTCATCGCGTGACCGTCATCGGTGGACAAAGCAATCTTGGCAAATCAGAAGTCCAACGCGATCAGGTGCAGGGTTATTTTCTGCACGATTCGAATCCTCAGTTTGCTGGCGTTCCTTTCCAGGAAGCGGCTTATGAAAAGTTCTTGAGCCTTCACCGCGCCCAACCTTTTGATCTCGTCCATTGTATGGACAAAAGTGGGTATCGAATTTCAAAAAACAAAAAGAACCTCAAAGTGAAGGTCGCCTATGATGTCGAGGCCACCGAGATTTCACATATCTTTTCTGCCCTGGCGATGTCCGAAGAAAATTTGGGAAGTTTACTTTCCACTTTTGCCTCCGTCAGCTATCGCTTCTTGACCACCTACTTCGGAAAAGATCGCGACATTCTGAAGTCGGCAGACGGCGTCTTTGTCACTAGCCCCGAGCAAAGATTTTTTCTTGAGCGCTATTACCTTTTTCCCGATCACCATATTTACACTGTTCCCTATGGATTAGAGCTGGGCGATTTGTCGGCAAAACCCGAGGCCGTAGAACTTCGGAAGAAATACAATCTTCCGGAATCTTGCCACCTTGTTCTGACTGTTACAGACATGGCCGTTCCCGAGGAAATGAAAAATCTGCTGCGCGCCTTTGAACGGGTTGCCGTCAAAAAGCCCAATGCCTATTTAATTATGATTGGTTCGGGTCCCGGCTGGAAAGCGATTGAATTCGAAATGCTCAATTTGGCCCTTGGATCAAAAACCATTATGACGGGAGCCCTCAGTACCGAAGAGGTTTTTGACTGGATCAGCATTGCTGATGTTTTTGTTAATATGAGTGCCCGCCGGACCGGTTACGAAATTTCACTTTTTGAGGCGATGGCTCAAAAAAAGGTCATCATTGGATCTGAAATGAGTCCAGTGGCCAATGTGATTGAAGATAGCCAAGATGGTTTTTTGCTTCGGCCAGCGGACACCCAATCCTTGGCCCATCTTTTAACTGAACTTTTCTCGGGCTCTATTCCGACCACAGAAATCGCCGAAAAAGCCCGGCAAAAAGTGATCCAGCTTTTTGATCCCCAGCGTATGATTCAATCCGTAGAGGCCGCCTACACTCAAATTTTGAAGCGCAGTTAAGCTGGACTCCAGTCCAGTCCATACGACTCCCCATTTCAGTAAATAAATGTTGTGTTATCGGACACTTAGAGGACAATAATTTTATGACAAAAGCAGATCTCATCAATTTAGTGGCTGAAAAAACTGGTATCACTCGAGTCAAAGCAGAGGCCGTTGTGAACACGGTCTTTGATTCTATGATCGAAGCCTTGATGAGAGACGATCGAATTGAAATTCGAGGTTTTGGTTCTTTCGTTAATCGTGAGTATGGAGCCTACAAAGGAAGAAATCCCCGCACTGGTGAAATCATTAACGTTGATGAAAAGAAGCTGCCCTTTTTCAAAGTGGGCAAAGAACTTAAAGAAGACATCAACACCGGCGCGAAGTAATTGCCCCCTTCTTGTTTCAGCATAGTATGTAAAAATAAACAGGCCCTGCTTAATTACGCATAGTATGTAAAAATGAACAGGCCTATACTTCTCTTCGAAAACAAGGCTTCAATACAGATTTCTTCCAGAACCGCACCAGAGCAGGAGTTGTCGTACCAATTTGCATTCGGAGTGGGGATTCCTGCTTGGGTGTAATCCCCATAATTGGAGATGTCGATAGACGATCGAAAGCTGCGGCAGATAGCTTTTTAAGGAAGTATTCGAATTCGAAAGTTCTATTTGTGACTGATCTAAATCAAACAACACTTATCAACGACCGAACCATGCTCATATCCTTGACTCGACTTTTGCACTGAATTTGAAAGCTGTCCCGAGGCCATTCCTAGACGATTCCTTCGAAACTATTTTGGCGTGCATCCGTTGAGGCCATAGGTGTTCTCCTCTTTTGCGTAGGAATCCTCCTCTGGATAGCGGTTGCTTAGGCCAGCCAAATCATCATTCTGCAATCGCAGGAAAACATTTGAGTTCGAAAAATACGACATGATCGAGTTCACACTTTCTTGCGGATGCATCAGTCCAAAACAGTGCCCAATTTCATGGGCGACCAAATGCGTGAGAAAGTGTGCTTTCTCTGTCTTGTCCTTTCTGAGTTTGATTTCACAACCAACGATTGTATTCCCTTCAAACTTTGCTTGAGCATGCCCTCCACTGAGTCCGGCTCCAGAGTCAGTACCATCAAAGCAAATCTCGATTGTTCTTTTCTCTGCTGCTGCAATTGTGAAAGTGGAATCTCCGCTGGCTGGTGTTCCTGGATTGTTGGGATCCGCAGGATAGAGCGCAAGTCTCAAATAGGAAGTCGGGACTGCATTGTAGTCGTCGATCACTGATTGCATCACCTGTTGGATCGTAAGACCGGCGACTCCCGTCAAGGGGTCGCTACCGGTGATATCATTTTCCTGGATAGTGACAGGACTCGAACAAAGCTTCACCCAAATTGTGGGATCGGTTTTGGAGATGTTCCATTGACCCGGAAAGACTCGAAATCCCAGGGATAGAAATCCTATGAATAGCCACACACAGATTTTTTTGTATCGATTCATAAAATGAATACGCCCCCAAAGCTCACAAAAGATTGGGTTTGATAGGCCTGATCAGTAAGGACCGTGATGTCCGTGCGCCAGCGAAAATAAGACGAATTATTCCACTCCAGACCCCCACCACCAATCAAACCAACACCACCCGAAGTCGAAAGGACTCCCAACTGAAAAAAAATTGGCGAGGCCGTTCGCTGAACCCACATCAAGCCAGCACCGGTTCCTTGAATCAATCCGAGTTCCAAAGAACCAAAACCAAGTCTGATATTTCCGAGGGGACTTAGGTTTGGTCCGACACCCCAGTAAAGATGTCCAATGCGACTCTGGAGAGGTTCAGCATACAAGACACTGCTCGATATTAGGATTCCAACGAAGAAAATAATTCTCATAAGGAAATCCCAATAGTCACATGCGATAGATCCTGAAAGTTAAGAACAAGATGCTGCAGAACTTGAGGAGTCAAACCAAGCAGAGTATCAAAGCCAAAGTAAAAAACTCCGTAACGGAACTTGAGGGCCAAGTGAGGACCGATCGCAGTCTCTTTTGTTGTTTCGTTAGCAGCACTGGGTGAATCGCGAAATGACCTCAACATATAGGCCGCCCCCAAACCTCCACTGACAGAAGCTTCGATAGGCCCTATATTTTCTTTATACTTATAAGGGTGAGCCGCCAAGGTCCAAGCATTCTGAGCATAAATTGTGGTCCTCACTCCGACACTTCGGTACATGGCCCCCCAGGTATCAGCATCATAGCCCAGTGCCAAAGCAAGAGCCGGCCGACCAGCAGTAAAGCTTGATGAGCCCACTCCCATATCCACAGATCCCCAAGATGGCGCAGTTAAGAAAAATAAAAGTGTGATGAGATAAACCACCTTCAAATCACTCCGCCGTGATGCGAATGGTGTCCCCATCTGCAGAGGAGGAGCTTACTTGAATTCTATAGCCACCGACGGAAACAGCTTCGTTGCTTGCCCGCGGGGCTTGCAAATAAAGTGGATCGCTGGAACTTATTGGATAAACTTGAATGGGCCCCAAACCTCTAGGTGTTGAAGAGTCCACAGTATAAACTAAAGCACCGGCTTTCACGAGATTGGAATCAATTCCCTGAGCTCGCCTCGATTCAACCACAATGACCTTCGTCGCTCCAATTGGGATGATGACAGCTTTCTTTCCGCCTGTAGCTCCTAAAGGTGTGATCAGGGTGTTAATTTCTCCATCCACTTTTGGATTTGAACATTGAACTTGATCATCATCCAGCCAGCCCAAGACCCATCTTTCCCACGCCGTGAGACCAGGGCTGTTTGAACTGGAACTATTATACCCCATATAGCTAAACATTCCTGTAAATCGAAGGAGGTCATACGGATTGGAGGGATTCAGCGGCTGAGAAGCATAAAGATCCACTAAGCCCAGGTTGTGAGTGACCTCATGATTGAGCCAAATGGAGCCCCAGGTGTTCAAGTCAAAAGCGGAAGTCACTGCATTCAAAATTTCATTGCCATCAACAGTCAGCCCACTTCCGGCCGAAGGCACCCAAGCAGGACCGAAGTTACCCGTTCCAGATGCATCGGGATTTGAAATCACGACTAAAGAATCTGTATTGGAAAAATCAACCGTGGAGTCGGCAAGACCGACAGCTTCTTGAATATAGTCCTTATGACCTTGGAAAGTTCCGAAGTCGTATTGATCACTCGCTTTGCTCATCCGAAACCATTGAAGAGTCGGCGTTAAAGCATACTGCATTCGACCGTAGGACATTTCGCTAAATGTAGCTGAAGCTCCTGAAATCATCGCATAAGCTTCCGCTGGAGTTTTTGTAGCAACAGCGTCTGGGAAGTCCACCAAGATCACATTGGCTTGAACGGTGCCCGTGCTGGGAAGTCGATCTGGGTACCGAGGAAAGCCCCCAATGGCCGCCCCCCCGCCACCATCAGCAATCGGAAGCTTGCAGTTTGTGAATATCTCCGTGGAGGCCTGTTCGGTTTTTTTCTTAGTACAGGATAAAAGAAGAACACAACTGGCGATGAAAACAGATCCAAGAGTAAAAATTTTTCTCATAAGACAAAGTTTATTTGAGATTCGAACTTGTTCAATGGATCAAATTTGGGATGGACTAAGGTTCTGAATAGGCCAGACCATGGAGTTTTCACGCCAAGGCAAATTTAGCAGGATGTGAATCGATTGTTAAGGAAGTTTCACAAAAGCTGTAGTCACCGGGGCATTCTTAGATTTTTTCACATGACGGAAAAATCCCCCGTCAGGCTGAGGCTCGATTTGAATCTCTGTTTCTAAACCACCGGATGAAGTGTGCAGCATAAACACTCTGCCCTGCACACACTTAGCTTCCGCCCGTCCTCCGTCGGAATAGTCCAACTGGACTCCGCTCACAGTAATGATTTCAGCAAAGGAACCTTCTTTAGAAGTACGGGTTGAAATCACCAGGTAACCACCCCGTTTTCGAAAATTAAAATCGATATTAGTACTGCGGAAAGTGCCTTCTAGATTTAGACATTCAGCTTGGGAATGGGTACTGAGAGATCCATAATTCATCGGGGGAGTTTTTGACTGATAGGGCGGCGTTGACTGATTTTGGCAACCGACTGTCAAAAGGATTAACATGAGGGAGCACAGGGATCGACTAGGGTGCACTTTAATCTCCAGAATCGACTTGATTTCATTCATGAAGAATTGAAATGCAAGAGGATTTCCAGGGGAATTCTTAGCAAATGTGGCTCTGGCCTGTCTTTAATTCAGACGGATGAGCTTCAAAGGAATACTTCTGCTTGGGCTGTTGACAATCTTCAGGCCCAAAACTAAATGTCCGCCAACCAAAGGGGTCATCTATGAAATTTTCCATGAAACTAGTGGTTTCAAGCGTATTATTGTTTTCTTTATCCGTTTTAGCTGCGGACCCTAAAGGTGTACTTCGAATCCCAGTTGCCGGTGATTCTGGATCCAGCCTTACTCAGATCAATTTGCTCCTTAAAGCCCGAGGTCTCCAGGTATTGCCGGCTTTCATTGAGCTGAGCTCGGATATGAGTGCTTTCGATATCGAGAAACTAAAAAACTCCGTCGACGCTCGAATCAGCCAAGTGATCGAACATGAAATTTTGGAAACCTCAGGTGCCTACGGTCAGGTTGTCGATGGTCGCAAAGCCTGCTTTACAGGATCCAACAAAGCGCTTGTCGGAATCTACGAAAAAATGATTAGCAACTTTCTCAGCGAACAACTTTTTGTCTTGGCCGTCAGCACCAAAGAGCCCAATCATTTTGGCCTCAAATTTGACGAAAGTGACAGCGGAAGCGCAGGAAGTTGGATCAATATTTACCGATGTAAGGATTGATTAGGAAAACGCATCTGCCGCAAGCTATTGGCGATTTTAGACCAGATAAGTCTGAAAAATAAGGGCGGAAGCTTCTTCCGTCCTAAAATTCAATTCACTTGAAGTCGCTTCATTCAAAGTTCCCTGCCAAAATTCCGTAAACTGATGGTCGCTCAAAGGCCATTTCAATTCACTACATGAAATTCTGCAGTTTCCATCACGAGCGAAAATTGAAACTTGTTGTCCTGGATAGGATCTTAGCCGCGTTTTTCCATGGACAAAGCTGAAGGTCCCAAAATCTGAATAAGCAACCAGAGGAACTTCAGCATTCAATTTCCAAAGTAGCGAGAAATTCGCGATGGCATGATCTTCACGCCCTCCAAAAATTCCCAGTACCACCAAATCTGAACAACCTAAGCTCTTCGCAAACTGAACTGTTTTTTGAAGGTCATTCGTCGCCTGATCTGGAAAATGCCACAGCAACTGCGGATATAGATCTTTGGTTTCTTCAGACACAGAATCTAAATCACCGACGATGGCAGTGGGAACAATTCCTAACTGCTGAATCAGGGCATCTGCCGCACCGTCTGTGCAGAAAATAGCTGATGCCTCCTTCAATATTTTCAGTGGAATCGAATGCTGCGGAAAGTTTCCATTTCCAAGGATGACGGTTGATTTCATTTGAGCTTCGAGACCAGCCAAAAGATGCCACTCAGAATTAAGCTCAGAAGAATAGAAGTTGTGAGGGGAAAATAAAATTTAAAATTCTCACGCTCGATGGAAATATCTCCAGGTAATTTGCCAAGTCCTTCAAGACTGCCAAGGAGAGGGATGCGATCCTTAACGAAAATGCCGAGTCCGATGAAAAAGATCAACACCCCGATTGCCATCAAGGATTTGCCAAGTTCAGGAGTCACTCGAATCCTCCCTTAAAAGTTCTTTTTGAAATGCGGCTAGCCAGTAACGGGAAAACTGAACCCGATCCACCTTTCCACCGCGAAGGGTTTCCACATCAATCATCACCGATGGTGAAAACCCACAAGGGTTTATGCCTTGAAAAGCGGCCGGATCAAAATCCAAATTCAGCGCCACGCCGTGATAAGTGATCCAGTCGCGAATGCCGATACCAAGCGAAGCAATTTTCCGAGCACCATTCAAGGCTCCCTTGTCATGCGAAGTATCCGTGACCGATACCCAGACCCCGGTCTCTGAAGGATTGGACACCACGGATTTTTCAGGATCGCCAGATTCCTCGCTTTGTTGAAATCTTTTTTGCGAACGCCCTTCGCTTTTTAAACCAAAATGGAAAAGCGCACTGATCACGGAATCTTCCAGTGCAGTCAGATACCAGCTCAAGTCCCGCTGTTTTTTCAGTCGTATGTGGGACAAATCAACTATTGGATAAAGCACCAACTGACTTGGACCGTGATAAGTGGCCCTGCCACCACGGGCGATCTCGGTGATGGGACCGGTCCATCCCTGCAGATCTTCTGGAAAAGACTTTCTGCCGAGAGTGACGATGGGTGGATGGCTACAAAGAATCAGGGTGCCGGGCGATTCGCCGGAATCTCGACGAGCTTTTATTTCCTCCAGCTTTGCGAGTTGCAGATCAAGGACCTCCTGGTAATCACGGAGGCCCAGATCTAAAATTTCAAAGCCAGATTCCTGTTTCATAAGCTCCAAAATAGCTCAAAGAACATACTCAAAGAACTCATTCAGCCAACTAATTCAGTTTGGCTGCTTGCGCGCCAGCCCGATGAGCCGATCCACCGCCAATGGGTCTCTGAATCATGTGAATCGCATGTCCTAATGTGGCCTCTGCGGCCTCCATCATCGTTTCACCTAAAGTGGGATGAGGATGGATGCTGAGAGCGAGGTCTTCGAGGCGGGCTCCCATTTCAATGGCGAGAACTGATTCGCTTATTAAATTGGAAGCTTCGGGCCCAACGATGTGCACGCCCAAAAGAATATGCGTCTTTGCATCGGCAATCATTTTCACAAAGCCTTCGGTTTCCATCATCGAAACTGCACGGCCGTTGGCTGCGAAAGGAAATTTTCCAATTTTAAGTTCATAGCCTTTGGCTTTTGCTTCGGCTTCGGTCAGTCCTGCACTTGCAATTTCTGGATCCGTGAAGACCACTGCCGGAACTGTCTTCGCATCGTAAACACGATTCTGTCCGCCGATGACTTCCGCGACCAAAACTCCTTCATGAGAGGCTTTATGAGCCAACATCGGTTGTCCAGCAAGGTCACCAATCGCAAAAATATGTGAAAGTGAAGTGCGCCTTTGTGCATCGACTTTAATAAAGCCGCGCTCATCAATCGCTACACCGATTTTTTTAAGCCAAGCCGCTTCTGTATTGGGCTTTCGGCCCACGGTAACGAGAATTTTTTCAACATTCAAAATTTGTTCTTTTCCGCCCACTTCAATTTTAAGTTCATAGCCAGTTTTAGTTTTCTTTTGACTGAGGGCTTTCGCATTCGCATGCAGCTGTAGGCCCAGCTTGACTAGTTTTCGCTGAACGACTTGGGCACAATCTGGATCTACAGCCCCTGTCAAAACGCCAGCGGTGGCTTCGATCACGGTGACTTTTGTTCCGAGTTTCGCCAAATAACTTCCAATTTCAACGCCGATATAACCGCCGCCGATGACCGCAATGGATTCAGGAAGCTTGCTCAGGTTCAAAGCCCCTGTCGAAGACATGATTCCAGTTTCATCGAAAGGAAAAGCAGGGATTTCGATCGGACGACTTCCCATGGCCAAAATAATATTTTTTGCGTTGAGCGCCTGATTACCCTGTGAGGTTTTCACCGTCAAATCATTGGGTCCAGTCATTTCCGCTTCGCCCATCAAAACAGTGACGCCATTGCCTTTTAGAAGCTGGGAAACACCGCCCGCCATTTTATCGCAAACACTTTGCTTCCAGCTGACTAGCTTTTCCATGTTTAGGTCCATGCCCTTCACCTGAAAACCCATGGTGGGCGCATCGTGCAGGGCTCGGTGATAAAAATGCGAGGCCGTGATCATCGCTTTGGAAGGGATACAGCCCACATTCAGACAAACGCCACCGAGGTACTCTTTTTCGATGATGGCAGTCTTCTTTCCAAGTTGTGCAGATCGAATCGCCGCTACATAACCACCTGGACCCGCACCAATTACAACTGTATCAAATTCTTGAGACATTTTTTTGCTCCCTTAAAAAATTCGAGTCTCTGCGGACAACCCTCAACTAGTTAGGCAAGATCCATCAGCAAGCGGCCCGGCTGCTGAATTCGACCCATAAACGCTTTTAGAAAATTCGCCGCCACCGCGCCGTCGATCAAGCGATGATCGGCAGTGATCGTGAAGTTCATCACTTTCTGCGATTTCACTTGGCCCTTTTCATCAAGATACAAACGATCAGATATTTTATACATTCCCAAAATCGCAACTTCCGGATGATTGATAATCGGAGTCGCATAAGTCCCACCGACCGAGCCTATATTGGTGATCGTGATGCTTGCACCCTTCATCTCGTCTGGCTTGAGCTTGCCATCGCGTGCGCGCTTGGAAAGATCGATGATTTCTTTGCTGATTTGCAAAGTGGATTTCATATCAGCATCTTTAATCACAGGAACCATCAGCCCATTCGGAGTGTCCGCTGCAAAACCGATATTGAAATACTTTTTATAAACAATTTCCTGAGCCGCATCGTCAATGCTGGCATTGAGCATTGGAAACTCTCGGCAAGTGGAGATCAAAGCTTTGATCACAAAAGGCAGGTAAGTGATTTTTGTCTGATTCTTTTCGGCAAAATCCTTTAAGGATTCGCGCATCGCCACGAGCTCTGTCACGACAGCCTCGTCCATCAAAGTAAAATGGGGGATGATGTGCTTGGACATCTGCATGTTCTCGGCAATTTTCTTGCGAATGCCTCGTATTGCCACGCGCTCCTCAAGAGCACCGCGGTTGCTTTGATAGGAAGGTCTTGGAATTTCCAAAGTTGTTTTCCCAGCTCCATTTGCGGGAGACCGAGATTCCATAATTTCCAAACCACCACCAGCAAGCATCACATCTTCACGAGTGACTCGGCCGGCAAGACCAGAGCCTTTAAGATCGTTGATATCGACTCCAGATTCCCGAGCCAATCTTCGAGTCGCAGGAGTCGCCAAAGTTTTAAAATCTGCAACAGGAGGATGAATCACTGCGGTGCTTTTTGAGCTTGCCATCATTGTAGAGGATGCACTCGCCATATTCGTCGAAGAAGGTGCAGGTGATTGGGAATTTGTTGCTGGCGCAGCTGGTTTTGCAGACGCAGCATGAGCTGAGGGTGCAGCATGAGCCCCAGGAGCGGCGGCAGCTGCGGAAGCACCAGAACCTTCCAAGCGAAGAATTACTTTTTCAACTTTGATAATTTCGCCTACTTTAAACAAAAGTTCTTTCACAGTTCCTGCAACAGGAGTCGGCACTTCCACTGTTGCTTTGTCAGTCATGACTTCAGCCACAGGTTGATCGGCTTTCACTGCATCGCCTGGCTTTACCAGCCATTTGATCAATTCACCTTCAGTAACGCCTTCACCCAATTCTGGCAATATCACTTCTACGGACATGATGTGGTCTCCTGATTTGTTCTTTTGTTTTTTTCAACCAGACCCTTCATAAAGAATTCGCCGGCTCGATAAGAACTTCGCACCAAAGGTCCCGAAGCCACATATAAAAAGCCAAGGTCTTCAGAGACCTTTTGCCAATACTCAAATTTTTCTGGCTGAATATACTCTATCACTTTGAGGTGCCTTGGGGTTGGTTGCAAGTACTGACCGAAAGTGACCACATCGCATCCCACGCTTCGCAGATCCAGCAGAGCCTGATGGATCTCTTCATCTTTTTCACCCAGCCCCAGCATCAAAGAAGATTTAGTGTAACGAGTGGAGTCGGCTTCTTTCACCATTTTGAGGACGCTCAGCGACTGCCAGTAATTAGCGCGAGGATCACGAACGGATTTTTGCAAACGCTCGACGGTTTCCACGTTGTGTGCAAAAACATCGGGCTTTGCTTCGACGATCAAATCGACGCACTCACGTACCCCCCGAAAATCAGGTGTTAAAATTTCTACGATCAGCTCAGGATCCAAACGCTTCACTGTTCGCACCGTGCGAGCAAAGTGACTGGAGCCCTGGTCTGGCAAATCATCACGATCCACCGAAGTGATAACGACGTACTCAAGTCCCATTTGAGAAATAGAATGAGCCACTTTTTCGGGCTCTAAAGGATCAATATCCCCTTTTGGATTGCCAGTTTTCACGTGACAAAATTTACAGCCCCGAGTGCAGGTGTCGCCCATCAGCATGAAGGTGGCAGTACCACCACCCCAGCATTCACCCATATTGGGACAGCGAGCTTCCTGACAAACGGTGGAGAGTTTTAAATCATCCACCAAGGACTTTATACGAAGATAGTTCTCACCAGAGGGGGCTCGAACTTTCAGCCAATTCGGTTTTCGAGGGGGCAAGGCATCTGACGACATAGGTATCTGTGTAAGGCGTTCCGAGGTCTTTGTCCACCCTGACTTGACGTCACACTTGACGTAACTGGGGAGATCCCTCAAAAGAGGGCCATGCAGTGGAACAAAGTGCCAAAAAAAGGAATATTTCTGCGCCGTTATAAGCGATTTTTTGCCGATGTGGAGATCGACGGCAAAGTCGAAGTGGCGCATGTCGCGAATACGGGCTCTTTGAAGTCTGTCATCGAAGAGGGCCGAGAGGCCTTGCTTTGGCCCTCAGACAATCCGGAGCGTAAGCTCAAGTGGTCCCTCTTCGCCCTTCGGGCCCCCGATGGCAATGGCTGGATGGGAATAGATACGGCCCTTCCCAATAAAATTGTCGAAGAGACCTTCCTTGAAAAACGCAATACAGATTGGCTGCAGTTCAATCGCTTTGAGCGCGAAAAAAAAGTGGATTCGAAAACTCGCCTCGATGGTCTTTTTTGGAAAGATAACAAACCCGTTCGTTATCTTGAGATTAAAAACGTCAGCCTTCGTGAGAATGACCGTGTGCTTTTTCCAGATGCTGTCACGGAAAGGGGTCTCAAACATATTGAGACTCTTGTGAAATTAATGAAAGACGGCTTTGAGGCGGAACTTTGTTTTGTTATTCAGCGGCTCGACTGCAAAAGTTTTGCACCTGCCTGGGAAATCGATCCCGATTATTCGATAGCCCTCGAGAAGGCCTCGAAACAGGGCTTGGTGATTCACGCTTGGACCGTGAAGATTTCAGAAGCCGCGGCGGAATGGACCGGGCAAGAACTTCCGATCCATTGGGCAAAATAAAAAGAGCTCCTTGCGGGAGCCCTTTAAAAAATTTTGAATTAGCCAAGGCAAAAACTCAATCTGAATGGCGCTGAACTATTTCTTAAACTATTTTTTGTCAGTAGCAGCAATACCCAAGTGACGATCAATGATCGCCTTAAATTCAGGAAATGGATAAGCACCACGGAGGCTGACACCATTGATAACAAAACCAGGAGTTCCATTGATCCCGAATTTTCCAGCTTCGTCGATGTCCGCTTGAACTGCTTTCGCAATTTCTTCGCTAGCGACATCTTTTTCAAGCTTCTTCATATCGACACCCAGCTTCTTCGCTGCATCTTTTAAGAAAGCTTCGCCTTTGCTTTTCAATTCACCTTGGTTTTCAAAGATCATATCATGAAGTTCCCAAGCTTTATCTTTGCTTTGCAAAGCAACTGCTTCGAAGTACTTCGCAGCAGGAAGTGCTTTGGGATGGAAATCCAATGGCAAATGTTTGAAAAGAATTCGTACATCGTTGGGATAGGCTTTGATGACTTCTTTCACAGTTTGAAATCCGCGAACACAGAAAGGACATTCAAAGTCTGAGTATTCTACAACAGTAACTTTTGCATTCATTGGGCCCTTGAAAGCACGGTTTTCATTGATCTCAGGCTTCAGTGGATTTGCAAATTCATCGTCACGCTTTTTCTGTTCGTCTTGCGCTTGTTTTTCAGCACCTTTCTCCTGAGCTTGTCTGGCGGCATTGTTCACCACTTCGATAAACTTTTCTGGATCTTTTTCGATCGCGCTGAAAACGATGCTAGGATCTTTTTCAATCACTTCTTTGATGTCATTGGGGTTTGGCTTACAGCTAGTCAGGATCAGTCCCAAAGCTGCTAGTGCCACGATGTGCATGTGAAATTGTGTCTTCAAGTTGGGCCTCCGTTGTCGTTTATGCCGGATCAGTCTGTCATAGTCTCTCAGCGTGTTGAAGATTTTAGTGATTTCCTCACTAAGCATTGCGTTAGGACCTGGCGAACTCTTGGTAAGAGACTCCCCCCCTCGTTATGATGATCCTTGAGGCCGGAGCGATTTTTCAGAGGGGCAACTATGATTTTCAGCATTGTTCGAAGTCGATTTCTTGGGTTTGGCTTGCTGGTCGCGATTTTCGCTGGTGCGCTGACCTCTTGTTCTTCCAGCGGAAGGCGTGAGACTCGACCGATCGAGTACAATGGTCCAGGTTCTGTCCTACCTTATACTTCTGCGCAATTAATGCTCAAAGACCTTGATGATATGACCAGACTGACCCAATTGCGCATTCGTCGTGCAAAGTCTGGACGAGAGGATGCTGGGGCTGCCTTGCGTGAAGCTCTGCGAGTTATCTATGCTCGCCCCAATGAAGACTTCCTCACGGAAAAGCTGATTGGTGATGTTCGAAATGAGCTTGAAGAAATCGATGAATGGGAAAATTCCATCTCGGATCTTGCCTACGAAGCCGCCGCAAGAATAGCCAATCCCCGGGATCTAAAACCTGCCGTGCAGCTGACTTATGTTTTGATCCTTGAGAATCTTTTAGCTGATTTAAAGCCCCTCGCAAAAACGGCTTGGGTTCGAAAAATCATCATCGATATCAGAGACGCGAACCTGAACTTAACACCCGAAGCTTCACGCGAGCGCGCTATGAAAATGATGAAAGAGGCCATCGATCCTTCAACGATTGCGGCGAAAATTATTCCTTACGAGGATTAGGCAGGGTCCCTAAAAATACCTATAGCCGGCTCTCATTTGCAGCATTCGCCAGAAGAACTGTTCGACTTTTTGTTGCTCGGAGAGTTCTTTTCCTTCGAAAAGCTTTAGCTTGTCCGGGGCTTGCTCTTTGACTTCTTTGCGAAGACCTTTTCCTAAGGCGTCCAGCTCAGGCGAAGAATAATCTTCGCGGTCAGTTTTGCGGAGGTTGTCTGGAAGAAAAAGCTCCCCGTGTTTCTGTTCGTATTCCATCCACCGATTCACCAAGGCCTTCAACTGAAGATCAATTTTTGGTGACCATTCTTTCCAAACTGTATCGAAGTCTTTGATTGATCTGAACTCAATAGAGTTTCCCAACGCGGGAAGGTAATTGTCGCCTAACATATCCCTCAGAAGCATCAACTGATAGGGAGCATCGTAAGAAACTCCGTTCTTTGTAAAAACCAGATCCCCGCCCAGTGAGATGGCGCCGTGAACCTCTTCCATTGCTCCACTTTTAAAACCCCTCCTGCGAATGATGATGACGTCGCCTGGATTCGGTATAAAACGAAAGCCCAGTTGATCTGCTGTTTTCACTGGCGAAGAAAAGGGTCCATCCACCCACAGGGCAAACTCGGAATCCATTGTTGAAAAACTCGATCGCGCCCAGCCTTTATAAAGCTGGCAGAGGTTCCAACAGTTGGGCCCCTCGTCCCAAGCTTTGCTGTTTTGCAGCCGACTTATGATGGGACTGAGATAGCTTGCTCCAGTCAGATCGAAAACAACATATCCAGGAAGTTCAGTTATTTCTTTTGCTAGAGGTCGCCCGGCAGCGAATGCGCTTTTTCCCGAAGCAGGGTCAGTCAAAAAGTTTTCGGCGAATGCGGCACTTCGAGTTGCAAGAAGTGTCCTTGCTCCGATAGATAAAAATCCCCAAAAAGGATTGGCTTGAGTGAAGGAGTCTACGGACTCAGAATCCCGAAATTCTATGGAAGATTTAAGACCCTCTCTCTGCGAGAGATATTCAGCTCCGGAAAAGCGAGCTGGGAGTTCTTCCAGTGGATTACTTGAACTTTCGATTGCAGTCTTGCTACTGAAGACACTGACACAATCTGCGGCCAGACTTTCCTGAGAGGCTATCAAACACAAGCTGAGTCCAAAGAATCCTTTCAAGATCCGATTCAATGTCAAAAACTTCGTCACGGGAGCCCTCCTGCATGCTGATCAGCCAACGAATCGTTCGATGACTTGTTCTATGCGAGAGTTGTTCCTAGCGCCCTAGCGAGCTTAGTTCGATTTGGGATTGAGTAGGATGTACTCGAACTTTACATACTGTCAGACTTAGAACAATGGGTGGTGTCATTCCTCTGTTGGTTGAAGATCAGGCTCGGGCAACACAAGCGGCAGTTTCCTAGAAAAAAAAAGCGAGGCTGCAGTTGATGTGCTTCAGTTTCTTTGCTTAGTTTCAGCACTTTTTCTTTTGGAAGCAGCTTTGCTTCGAAGCTAAATTTTGCTTGAGACCGAATTTTAGCTTCGGCCGGACATCTCATCGAAAATTGAATCCTTTCATGAATCTGATGGACCCAAAGATGCGCTCGCAACTGCTTCAGCTTTGCACTTTCCGCTGCTTGTTGAATGCACGGAGGTATCGGTCCTATGACTATGAAGCAGCAATCTTTTCAGCGAACCAATTGGGATCATCGATTTTGCTATGGCGGCGAACTACGTAAGTCCCGTTTCGGCCGAGGAATCAGACCTCTCTCCACCAAAGATCCGCTCCATGCGGTTTTCAAAATCAGGGCCGGCAGTTTAAAAAAAGGTCTCAGAAATCCCGCGACCTATACCCTCGTGAACAAATTGCTGCTCAAGTACTCAAAGAAATTCTTTGTAAAAATCGAGCAATTTTCTGTGAATGCAGATCATATCCATTTGCTGATCCGCTGCTCCAAGCGCAGTTTGTATCATCACTTTTTTAGAGTCCTTGCGGGGCAAATTGCGCAGCAATTGATTCAAACAGCGCAGCAATTGATCGAGACGGCGCAGCAGCTGACCGATACCCAAAACAAGAAAAAAGAAGGTTCTGGAATTTGGAAGGCAAGACCCTGGAGCAGGGTCATCAAAGGCTACAAAGCCTTCGTGACAGTTAGAAACTATGTTCTGTTGAACAAAAAGGAGGCCGAAGGGAGAATTTCCTACAGAAAAGAAAGAACACGAGGCCTTTCCGATGAACTCCTAAGGGAGCTCCGGTCTTGAGCTCCGGTCTTGAGCTCTGGTTTTAAACTCTGGTTTTACACTCTGGTTTTAAACTCTGGTTTTAAACTCTGATCCTAAAATCTTATCTAGAGCTTTGGTGACTAAAATTTAGAAGGCTATCTACATTTCACTAATTGATTGTAGAAAGAACCCAATGGGGCTTCAAAATTCCTTGTGAATATTCTATTTAGATATCCACTATCTTGCCACGCAGGCTTTCTCCAGCTTCATTGCACCGAGCACGGTCTCACAAGCAGGGCTTAGAGAATTGGTCTGCTCTGCGACGCGAAGCAGTCGATAAAAACTCGGAGCATGCGTATCATCTTCTCGGAAAATTTCAGGATAGTTGTCGGGTCGATCAACTTGCGAGTTGATGTTTTGTATTCGTAGTTTGCTTTTCTTTTTCTTTCAAGGGATTTAATTTGACAACTGCAACAGCGCTCCAATTTCTG
>Ga0247843_1002315_pt1 | contig 35301 bp, 37 predicted proteins | sample LaCruzMarch2017__FD_192420 | JGI IMG/M metagenome (GOLD analysis project Ga0247843, IMG submission 192420) | Freshwater microbial communities from meromictic Lake La Cruz, Castile-La Mancha, Spain - LaCruzMarch2017_8m | ecosystem: Environmental > Aquatic > Freshwater > Lake | place: Spain... | reverse complement strand
CTTTTGAAAAACCAGTTCGCCCTCAAGAAGCGGCCTAGGAGCCCGATCAGCAAAACAACCGGGGGTGACAAAATCCTTGGAGAATTAAGGTGACCGAATCGCTGGCGAATCTCACTGAAAGTGCAGCTTTTCCTATAGGGGGAGCTCCCTCTTGAAACAGCGAAAAATAACCCCTAAATCCTAGCCTAATACGCTTCCGCCCGTGCCTGGATCCACGAATAGAAGATCACGGAATCTGGCGCGTTTTTCAGGGCTTCCGATTCCTTCGTCATGTCCTTCACGATCTTCTCCGTAACCCGGCCCGCCTTGATTAGGCTGGGCGCGCCGCTGAGCAGGAGCTCGGTCCAGTAGTCGATAAAGGCGCCTCGCTTTTTGGGCATGCGGTTGTCGTACTGGTGAGTGAGCACCTTAGTCGTTACATTCTGGTAGCCGGCGGCCATGAGGTAGTTGGCTAATTTTCCGCCCACGAAGGGATCGCCTTTAAGCGACCACTGATAGTCGTTGAACTCGAACCAGAACTTCAGCGTGGCTGGGGAATAAGGGTGCACGTAGAAGGTGGCGTTGAAAACTTCATTGCAGTAAATCACGCCGCCGGGTTTCAGTGCGCGCTTGGCCTCTGCGAGAATGCCGATCGGATTCTGCACGTGCTCGAGAAGCCAGCAGATAAAGGCGCCGTCAAACGAGTTGTCTTTAAAGGGGAGGTGGAGGGCGTCGGCCTGGGTGATATTCACGCGGGCGCTCTTTACGAAATCCTTGAGAGCGTGTTTGGCTCGGGCCACCTGTTCGGGGCTCGCATCCACGCAAGATATCTTTGCCTCTTCATAGCGTTCGAGCAGGATCTGGGTCTGTGCCCCCACGCCGGAGCCTATTTCCAGGATCGAGCGGCAGCCGGAAAAATCGATAGGCGAGAAGATCACGTCCTCGTGCACGCGTGCCTGGCTGTAGAGTCGGTCCTGCTCACCCTTGGTGAAACCGTGGATATAACCCTCGGCCATGCCTGATTTACGGTTAGCTGGTTTTTTCACTTAGCGCCTCGGGCTGGTCGGGTTGTCTTCATCGCCGTTCACGGTGAAGAGGTTATCAGAATCTATGTCGCGCGCGAGCTTCTGGTAGCTCGTCCAGATATTTCGCGAGGCGTACTTGTCGATCACCTTCACGACCGCCATATCAGTCTCGTGCATCACGTCGAATGCGGTTGAGAGGCCATTCGCCATTATATCAAGGTTGGCCGTGCCCGCTGGATCCACTTTGCGTTTGCTGCTCTTGGTGCGCTTGCGGTTGAAGTAGGTCGAGTTGTAGTAAGTGTAGGAGGTGCAGCTGTTGAAGAAGTAGATCTGGTAGCGGCTCTTTTTGGGCGCGATCCGGAAACCCTGCAGATCTGCGATGGCTTTGAGATCCAGGTGGCCGCCGAGGCCGGAGTGCCCGTTGTAGATCATAACCGAAGAATTCTGAAGCGCGTCGCGGAAGAAGTAGTGGAAAGCCGTGCTCTTCTCGTCGATGCCGGTCTGGCCAAAAAAGATCCGTGCGCGGATCTTCAGCCCGTTCGGATATTCTTTCACGGCTTCTTCCACGAACACGCTCGAGTCGCGCGTCTCGCGGGGCACGATCTGGTCGATTTCGGCACGACTCCAGCGGCGTAGCGTGAAGCCCATGCCGGAATCCTTGTCGGTAAGGCTCTTCACCACGTCTCGATAGGAGGTGGCGTTCACGTCTTTGCTCTTGTAAGGATCGGTCGTACCGCCTGGCTCGTCTTTGCCGTAGAAGAAATGCACGTCGATCACGTTTTTGACTGCGAGGCGATCGTACTCAGGGTACGTGGCGCGGTCTTTTTCCAGGCGCTCGACCAGCCCTGTGACTGTTTCATAATCTTCACCTTCACGGAGGCGGCACTTAGGGTACTCGTTTTTGCCCCAGCCGGCAGGAGCCCAGAAGTACCAGAAGTCACCCTCGTCCTGGTAGTGTTCGTCGGTGCAGGTATTGAGGCCACCCACGAAGCCGGCGCGGTAAATTTTGTCGGGATCAACGGGGAGAAGGAACTTATACTTGCTGCGCGGCCCGTTCTGCAGAACGATCGTGCCGGTATAGCGGTAGCCGATCTTCCAGCGTTTCTCGCGCACTTTTTCAATGCTGGAAGATTTTAGCTCGATCTTTTGATCTTCTTTCGGCGCCGCCATCACATCGCTGCGTTCCATTGGGCCGAACATATGCTGCACCTGTTCGGCCACCTGCTCTTTGGCCTCCGTGAGGCTAGGCTTGTTCTCGCTGTCGATCTCCACGAAGTGCTCGAACGTAAGCGTGGCTTCGGAAGCTTTCTTTGACACGAACGAGATCTGCCTTGGAGTGCTTTCCTGGCTCGAGCAGGAGGCCAATAGGCCGACGGCAATCAAGTTAAGAATGAGTTTTTTCATGCCGACTGATCGGAAGAAAGAGACGGAAAAATAAGCGTCTAGGGATAAAAAGCCATTTCCAACCAGGATCGTTTCCGTTAGAAATTTCTTAACGCATTTTCTGGGGGGAAATTCATGAAAAACTGGACCGTGGTTCTGGCTTTGTTGCTTTTGGCTTCTGGCTCACACGCTTTTGCGGAGGCTCATCGTTCTGACCTGCGTTCCGTTACCGGGTGGAAATTCCCGAACTCTTCCTCCGAGGGCTCTTCTCCGGTCGGCGTGCAAGCTCTCTTGCCCAGCGCTGGTAGCCCTGGCTTCTCCGAACTCGTGCCCTTCAATATCCGCTCTCCCGACCAGGAAGAGGCTGGCTCCTGCCTTTATATGTCGCTCACCGGGATCGCTGAGTGGTACCTCGCCCGCCAGAACCCTGGCCAGTCGCGCGCCTCTGAAGGCCCTCTCGACCTATCCGAGCGCTACATGATGAATATCGCGGGCATTGAAGAAGCCGGAAATGGTGTGGACAACTGGAAGACTGACTCCATCTTTCTATACAACAACGTGGGCGAGACCGTTCTTAACCGCGACTACCGCTTCGCCAAAGGCTGGTACAAGCGTGACGCAGAAGGTGAGCTCAAAAAATCCAGAAAAGGCGCGAAAGACGCCGAGTATGACGCCACCTACAACTGGATCGACGAACGCAAATCAGTGGCTCGCGCTCCTCGTGTGAAGCTGCCAAGGTTCGCCCGCCAGATTTTGTTTGCCGATCCAGAAAGCAATCAGTGGAATACAGGCGTGATGCCCTTTGGCGTCGTGGAGCAAATCAAGACCGCGCTCCGCGAGAAAAAGGCGCCGGTGCAAGTGCTCTACAATCATTTCGGCTACTGGCACGCGAATGTGATCCTCGGCTACGACGATAGCTTCGACAACAAGAACTGTAAGTTCGTGAACGACTTCATCGTGTTCATGGACAAAGAAGCGAGCGATGCTCGAGACGAAGCTGCAAAGGCTGCGACGAAAGCCGAACGCGAGCGCCTGCTGAAAAAGGCCGCAAAGTTCAGCGACGCTGGAAATGGAGCCAGTGTCTCCCTCGCTCAAGGTGGCGGCTGCCACCCGCGCGGTGCTTTCTACGTGCGTGATTCGATCTACGGCGAAGAAGGCGCGCCGAGCTACGACTACGATCCGGACACCTCTGGCGAAGAGTCGCCGTACTCGAAGCCGATCGTGATGCTGGAATATGACTGGGTTCGCACTATGGCCAACCACGCGATAGTAGTGGTCACTACGGCTCCATAAAAAGCGCTCAGCGGCGGTCGCAGCGCGTATCAGTGCGCACTTCGCGGCCAGGGCGATTGTCCTGGAATTGCGTTTCGCGGGTGATGATATTGAGCGAGCCGCGGTCGCCGATTGCGAATTCTTTCACAGTCTGGCTGAGCTTGCTGCCATCACTCGCGCGCGAAACGGCCACGGAATTCGTGAGCTTGGCGGGCTCGCAAGCGTCGCGGGTCACAAAACGAATTCCGTTGCTTGTCGACACGCGGTCGCCGTCGGAAGGTTGGTAGATCTCCATCTCGGGCCGGGAGCCGGCGCGCGAGAGCGACATCTGCACGATCGTGCGGCGGTCGTTGCCCACCTGCGTGGCTACTGTGATGTCTTTCCCAGCAAAAACGGCGTCGCCTTGAGTGCAGGCGTAGAGCCCATCGAGGTTCGGGCAGCCGGTCGGAGTTACGGGAGCGGGGGTAGCGGTTGTGCCTTTTACGAGCGGCAGTTCGCCAACTCCCGTTTCGCGAGTTTCAGCGCGGAAGCCGTCTTGCTCGCGAGTCGCGGCAACGCCGAGGAAGAGGCTATTGCCTTCCACCTTGAGCACACTATAGAGGGGGCGCTTATTTACGCGATCGCCGGCCACGCAGTTGTTGGCGTTCTTGTCGATCGAGCGGGGCACGTTCACTTCCCAGTCGGAGCGCTCGCATACGCGGGTGCGGTTCCAGTTGGCGGCCACGTCGATGGTGGCAGGGGTGAGCTGGTAGTCGGTTTCCACGTAGTCGATATTGAAGAGGTTGGCCGCGCGTAAGCCACTTAGCTTGTAGGTATAGTAGATGTCGGTGGAGGAGGTGAGCGTATTGCAGCGGCCCGTGAAGTCGGAGATCGTTTTCATGGCCAGCTCGACCGGCTTGCCTTCGGCGTCGGTGGCGAAGCGCATGCGGGTTTTGAAGCTGGTTGGCCCCGCGACTACGCAGTCAGAAGTATAGTCACCGGCAAGCACAGGAAGAGCCGGCGTGGGTTCGACTGTTTTTTTGTCGGTATTTTTCTTGGCACAGGCCAAGGCAAAGGGGAGCGCGCAAAGGAGGGCAAGATGAGCCAGGGTTTTGGTTTTCATAATGCGCGCAACATATAACAGACTGATCTTGTCTGTCAAACCGCACGAAACTCCCTAAGTTGTTGTTCTCCAAGACTATGGCTAATGCAGGTCAACGTCCCAGTAAACCTGGATCGCGTAGCCATCGGGATCGGTGCAGTTAAAGTCGCCCCAACTGCCATGTTCGTTCAGCCCTCCATGGAGAAGTTCAGGATAGGCGGACCGGAACTTCTCCAGAGCCGCGATCACTTGCTCGCGGTTCTGGAGCGCGAAGCCGAAATGAAAACCCGGAGGCAGGGGCAACACTTCGCTTTTCTCGTCGAGCGCCAAATCGAAGCCGGAACTATCCTGCAAGAAGTAGAACTTGTCGGAGAACTTCACCTTTTCGCGAAAGCCAAAAAGGCTCGTGTAAAAGGCGATGCTTTTTTGGATGTCGGCGACCTTCAGGTGCAGATGGTTGATTGTCATGCCCGCTAGTCTAGGGGATTGCATTGGATCTTGGAAGGCCGGGCAATCTTGGGGGCTTGTGCCCTGCCTCTTTCGAGAGGATGCTTTACGCATGAACGGCGAAATCCGACATCCTTGCCAGAGCTGCGGTGCCTGCTGCGCGGTGTTCCGCGTTTCCTTTTACTGGAGAGAAGCCGAGACCGAAAACAATCCGGGCGCGGTGCCCGTAGAGCTCACAGACGATTATTCCGGTTTTCGCCGCTCAATGAAAGGCACCAGCAATAAGCACCATTGCCGCTGTGTGGCGCTCGAAGGCAAAGTAGGGGAAAGCGTGGGCTGCTCTATTTATAGCCTGCGACCAAGCCCGTGCCGCGCTTTTTCCGCCTCCTTTGAGGATGGGCAGACCCACCAACCGCGCTGCGACCAGGCGCGGGCGCACTATAAACTGGCTCCGCTCAAGCGCACTGACTGGAAAAGCTGGAATGCCACCTTGCCTGCGCGGCTTCCCGCAACGAACGGCAGCTGCTACAATCCGGGCCATGAGACCAATACGGAAAGCACTCCCGACCCTTCTGCTCCTTAGCACGCTCCTGAGCACAGGTTGCGCCACCCTTGGCCCCGCCGAGCCTACCGACGCTGAGATCAACTCTCAGGCCGAGAAGGCCTACGAAGAGGTGAAGCAGAAGAGCAAGATTTCCACCAACAAAGAATGGACCGCGATGGTGAACCGCGTGGCGCAAAGAATTGCGGCGGCGAGTGGCGAGAATTATAAATGGGAAACGATCCTCATCGACAATCCCGAGCCCAATGCCTGGTGTATGCCCGGCGGCAAGATGGCCGTAAATACTGGAATCATGCCGATCCTGAAAACCGAAGCTGCACTCGCCGCCGTGATGGGGCATGAGGTGGCCCACGCCACGAAGAGCCACGGCAAGAAGCGCTACGCGCGCGCGATCCAGCAGAATACCCTCGCGCTCATCGTTGGCGGCGGCGCGATTCTGGGCGGCCAACTTCTCTGTAAAACCAAAGAGTGCAAGCTGCTCACCGCCCTCGGTGGCGCGGCCGCGGGTTTCGCTGTGGCATTCTTTGACCGCAAATTTTCGCGTGTGGACGAAACCGAGGCCGACCAGGTGGGCCAGCAGTACATGGCGAAGGCGGGTTACGATCCTGCTGAGAGTATCAAACTTTGGGAGCGCATGGGCGCCGCATCCGGAGGAAAAACGCCGCCCGAGTGGCTATCGACCCACCCCTCAGACACTACCCGCCGTGAGAACCTCACGAGCTGGCTGCCGGAATCGCAGCGGCTCTATTCGGCGGCCCCCGCCAAGTATGGCCTCGGGCAAAATATCCCGGCGCAGTAAAAATTGTTTAGACAGGCTCCAGCAACGCCTTGCTCGGTCCGTCTCCGAGCCTGGGCAAGCCTTTCCTCTGACAGCAATTGGAGCTATTGTTGTCGTTAACGCAATCGGCCAAGCTGATTGGTGCAAAAGACGCTTTGTCGAATAAAAAGCCTCGTGTTAAACCCTTTGGCTCAGTGGGTGAGTAGTTCGGACGCCTTAGGAGGGCTTAGTGGGTAAGAAACTGTACGTAGGCAATTTGTCGTACTCGATGACCGACGACGGGCTCATGGAGGCCTTCTCGAAATGCGGCGCCGTAGAATCCGCTCGCGTGATCACCGACCGTGATACGGGCCGTTCCAAAGGTTTTGGCTTCGTGGAAATGGGCTCCGACGCGGAAGCTACTAAGGCGATCGAGCAACTCAACGGCCAGACCGTTGACGGACGTGCCCTCAATGTTTCCGAAGCTCGTCCCCAGGCTCCCCGTGAAGGTGGCGGCGGCGGTGGTCGCGGCGGCTTCGGTGGCGGCGGTGGCGGCGGTGGTGGTGGTCGTGGCGGTCGTTATTAAGATTCGAGAGTTTTAGTGTCTAGAGAAGATCTAATCAGTGCAGAAGGTAAAGTCGTAGATACGACGGGCGGAAGCTACTCCATTCAGTTGGACAGTGGCACGATCGTGACGGCCCGCCTTTCCGGCCGGATGAAAAAATTCAAGATCCGCGTGCTCGTGGGTGACCGGGTTACGGTAGGGGTGTCCCCCTATGATCCGACCCATGGATTGATCACGCACCGTCAGCGCACCTAAGCGCACTCGGTACAAATGGACAGGCCTCCCCCGCGATGGGAGGCTTTTTTATTTTTGCGCGCCCAAGTAGTGAAGGTATGGCAAATACCTAAAAAAACTAGGCAATTTCCGTACGATAAAACATATCGAAATGATCCACTATTTGAGGTAAAATCCGGCCCTGCTATCAGTGACCCTGAGAAAGAACTATTTATGAAAAACCTCACCACCATCCTCCTTCTTCTCGTTTCTTCGTTGCCCGCGATGGCCGTGGAAGAAGTGTGCACTGCGATCTACACCACACTCGACGGCCAGGAACACTGGGCCCGGGTTGAGTGCGATGGTCCTTATGCCGGAAAATGCCTGCAGGAAGTAGTGCTGAAAGACGGCAAACACGACTGGAAAGAAGTCGCCTGCAAGTGATCCTGAATGCTTTGCTCCTATCCGCCTTGTTTACCTTTACTGCTGAGGCATCGCCGCCTCCGGAGTGCATGGGCTCGGTTAGCGGAGCCTGGGTTTCGCTTGAGCTCGCCGTGAACATGGAGAAGGGGAGTTGCCCTGCGGTGATCGAGCTTGAAGTGGGCTTCTTTCCGATTCGCTACGAGCTTCGAGACGCAGCAATAGTGGAAGAGGGGCGTACTACGTGTCACTGGAAATGGGTGCCTGCCAGTGGCGCAGGCCTTACACCAGTAGGGCACACGCCTGGCACGATAGTCTGCAGCCTAACTCATTGAAATTTGGCTCTGCTCGAAGTTCACACTTTGTGCCAGCTGAGGGTCACTGTTTGGTAAGATTAAACTGAACCGCTCTTGTATAAGCCTCGGGCCGGGAGTAAAACTCTCCCACCAAACGGAGAACCAAACATGCTTATCCTATCCATCCTGTCCATCCTCGCAGTAAGCCCCCAGTCCATGGCAAAAGATGTCGGCAATATTCCCGAGATCGGAAAACACCAGTCTATTTTCCAGGTGAACAAAAACGTAAATCCCCAGAACGTCGCCGTAGTTTATACCAAAGTAGACGACAAGTGCCGCTTCGTGAACAACCCCGAAAACCGTGACCAGCCTATCTTCGATTTTTACTGGCTGATGGACGGCACGAACTATAAGCCCATGCACAGCTTGCTAAAAAGCGAGTTCCGACGTCGCATGTCCTTCGTTGAGAACGCTGGCGACCGCGCCACGCATTTCATCATCGACGCCAACGACCTTAAAGAAGTGGATCACGACATCGAGGATCCCCGCCTTGATGTGAACGCAAAAGTGATTGCTGGTGGCTGTGACGTGGAAGCGTTCATCACCCTTGGCCCCTCAAACGGCAATGCCCGCGTTCGCGTGACCAATATCTACGGCGAAGGCCGCGCCTTCCCCCCGAAGGTTTATTCGGTAACGATCAAAGGCATCGACGTGAAGACCGGCAAAGCCGTTTCGCGCAAATACGACGCCAAGTAGTTAACTTTCGCCCGGCAAGCTCCTCGCTTGTCGGGTTGGCTTATCTCAGAGGACAGTGAGCTTTTTATAAGACTTGCCGTCCTCTATTTTTTCGCCTTTTTTTCACTCTCCGCCCTGGCTCCCTCGGCTCTAGTTCGAAGATTGTTTACGGGCGCCGCCCAGATTCCAGGTTCTTGCCTATCTTAATGACATTAATAGGGTTTCACCTTCACATCGTAATAATCGACCATATCGGTCTATCGGCTTAGTATCAGCCTAGTTTCCCAACCTGATTCCGGAGGCTCTATGCTCAAGACTTTCTCTTTGATGCTGACGTTGCTCGCACTTTCCTCCCCCGTTTTCGCCGCGCAGATGAGCGCGCCTGATTCGGACTTGCTGGCAAATATTCTCAAAAGCGCCAGCGGCGAAAAAACCGCCAACTTCACGCGCGTGGCTTGCCGCTGGAAACGAATGAGCCCCACGATTTGCACCTATGTGCACACCTCGGGCAACCGCGACAGCTTCGCCTGGCTCAAAGCCGCGAAAGCCGCCGACATCCTTTTGGCCTACAAAGCCGAAACCCAGCTCGACTCCGGGCTTCTCGAAGTTTCCGTACAAAACCTGAACTGCGAAAACGGCATCTGCAGTTTCGAACAATAAACATTTCTTCCATTGAGGTATCTATGAAAAACATAATTCTTGCACTCGCGCTTCTTGTTTCCGCTCCGGCCTTCGCGGCCACCAATCTGCTCGCAACCCTGCAGCCCCATGATGGCACCTATGTGCTCGTTCGGAACAATCCCGAAAATCCCTGCCAGGGCGGCTACGATTTCAAAGAAGGTTCGGAGACTCGCCTGCACGTTTTCGCTCAGCCGGAAACGACTGATTTTTTGAACAAAGGTGATACGATCGTTGATCTCGAACAGTGGTTCGACAATATCAGCAAGTGGGGCACCCGCTTTGACCGCGCGCCCTTTTTCTACATTAACCAGGGCACAAAGCGGCACTTTATCGCCTCGATGGGCCTTGTGATCTCTCACCAGACGAAGTTCGACGCCTCTAAACAAGAGCTCAGCCACTCTGGCACAATGAGTACGCTCACCGGTCGCGGAGAAGCCGTTCAGACGATCAAGTTCAAGGGTAACGACTCTTTTGTCTATACCTACGTTCACAACGAAAGAAACTTTATTGGCCAGCTCGTGAAGAGCACGCCTGCCGGTGAATGCGAGTTCTCGAGAAAGCAGTAAGGAGATGAATAGAAATCTATTATTTCTAACGGCGTTGCTGGGATCTTTTTCCGCTGAAGCTCGCACGATGGACGCCAACGATTCGCGACATCTTAGCGCTATACTGCAGGGTGCATCGCAAGCGCCCACCCTCGAGTTTAGCCTGGTTTCTTGCCGGGCTTTCCCGAGGGAGTACCGCTGCGAGCTCGTGCACCGCTCTGGCGCCAAGAGCCAGGTCGGCTGGGTGAGTGCTGCCTATACCTTCGACTACCTCCGGTTCTATGGAGCGAAAGAGAAGGCCGAAGGTCAGGGAAGAACGATCAGCGCTCGGAATGTGATTTGCCGGAAGATTGATCAATGCAGCATTGATTAAAGGAGAGTTTGTGAAGCTACTATCTCTGATAAACGTGGTTTTGTTTTTCGCTGGTGCGCAGGCTCAGGGATCAGAAGTTTCCGCGGATTTCGCCGGCATCACCGCTTGGTTCGATAGCGAGATCCCTCGTGGCAATAACTATCCGGTGAAGAATAGCTTGCCGCGCGGAGATACGATCAAGTTCTGTGCCGGTGCGGGCTGCAAGATCAAGCTACCGTTCACCTTCAGTGCATCGAACATCCGCCGGGCAGCCGATGCGATGAAGTCGGTGTGTCGCCAGGATACGGCGGCGTGCGAACGAGAAGGGCTGCGCCACGCTGTGCGCGAGCTTGACCGCATCGTGCGAGATGAGCGGCTCAAACGTACGAGCTTTGACGAGATAATCCGCAACTCGATCAATAGGGACAACGGCAATAATCCAGGAAGCTTCACCGACAAGCTTAGCCAGAACCAAGTTTACCTGCGTGACTGTGTAGACCAGGCGGCTAACGGCAGCAGCTATCTGATCGTGCTGGCGTCTCACGGATTGATCCGGCATCACCGGATACTTGCTCCCAGCATGATCAACTTGTTCGTCCAGCCTCATTTTTTCTCGCGGATTCAGGAGATTGGTGGTCGAACTTATCGTTTCGATCTCTTCCAGACTCCCCGCACCAGCTTCGACAAGCTCCCAGGCGTAGAGTCCAGCCGCTAAGGCGAGTTAAAAAAACCGCTTCCCGGATTTTAAGGCCCGAGAAGCGGTTTCTTTGCGTGCGTAACGCTGAAGTCGTCTGTTTTTTGTTCTAGTGCCCGCCACCTTTAGGCACGGCATTCCTGAGCGTGAACATTATGATCGCGCCGATCACGGCAAATCCGATCATGCTCGGGCCCCAGGCGCCCCAGCCGTAAGTCTGCACGAGCCAGCCCATGCCGATACCGGCAATCGATCCTCCCAGGTACTGCATGCCATCGAAGAGCCCAGCCGCGGTTCCTGCGGCGCGCTTGCCGCCAAAATCCATAGAAGCGGTGCCCGACAACATCGAGTGCACGATGCTGATCGCAAAAGAATTCACGATAAAAGCGGCCGTGACCAGGGTGATATCGGTGCTCTTCCAGATGATCAGCAGGCAAAGGATCGTGAGGCAGTAGCCGATAAGAGCCACGGGCGGTCGCCGATGATTGAATACCCAGTCAGAGATCGTGCCCGCGCAAAAAGAGCCGACCACTCCGGCGAACACGATCGCGAGTGCGCCTTTGGCGAACACCGGGGAATCCAGTGGCAGATGCTGGGCTTCCTGCATGTAGCGCGGGAACCACTGCTCAAAGCCGTGGCGGATCAGGCCCGTGCAGAATTCGGCGGCTGCGATCGCGATCGTCACGGGATTCGTGAAGATCTTTTTGGCTACGTATTTCAGCGTGATTTTTTCGGTATCGCCGCTCGTTGCATCCTGTACGTCGAGGGCGGGGAGCTGTACGTCTTCCGGGCTATTGTGCACGAATTTCCAGGTAAAGAATGCCATCACGCCCACCACGATCGACGGCACGAAGAAAACCCACTGCCAAGGCAAAGTGGTTACCAGGATTGGCCCGATAGCAAAGATCAGCAGGCGCCCGGACTGCAACATAGCGCCAAAGATCGCGGAGAAAATTCCGCGTTCGGAAATATGGAACCAGCCAGCATTTACCTTGATGAGTGCGAGGGCGGAGAAACTCTGGAAGTAGGAGCCCATTCCCCAAATCGTGGCGAAGTAGGCTACCAGAAGGGTGCCGGTGCCAAGAAAGCCGAAGTAGGCACCCATGCCGAAAAGGAAGTTGAACAGAACGGTTCCGCAGGAGCCGATGAGCATCGCTTTGCGTCCCCCAATACGGTCAGCGATCGGGCCATTGAAAATCGCGGAGAAACCGTAAATAGAAAGCGCGGTGGTGATGATCCAGCCGATCTGGGTTTTGTCCCAGCCGAATGCATCGGAGAGTGCCTTGTTGGCGAAAGAAAGGTTGTAGCGGCCCATATACATGGCTGCATAGGTAAGGCCGAGCACCAGCCAATTGAGCGTGCGTCGCCTGCGGAACGCCTCTGTATGTTTTATGCGAACGGAACCCTTGGCCATTTTTTGACCCTCCAGAAAAAACCACCCCTCTTAGAAGCGGGGCAGAATGTAACGGTGCGAAAACTCCGTGTCAAACTTCCAAACTCAAAGTAATGCAATGAGTCGTGACTTTCCCTAACCAAACACTATAAATCAACCCGGCCCGGAACTGATAGAAGGGGCAGCGTTAACCCTGACTCCAAATTCGTAAATCGAGGATTTCCATGAAAAAGATCTTGTTCTCGCTCTTCTGTCTTTACGCTCCGTTGAGCTTCGCTGAAAAAACAGAAGTCACCATCGGTTTCAACCCGGCCGAAAACGTAGACGTAATGGAGACCAACGGTAAGCTGTTCTCGGAGTACTACAAAAAGCACACCGGCTTGACCGTGAAGACCTTTATCGCGACCGACTATACAGCGCTGATCGAAGCGCTCCGCTCGGGCCGCATCGATTTCGCCTTCCTGCCTCCCTTTAGCTTCGTGAAAGCAGAAGAAGTAGCCGGCGCAAAAGTTCTTATGAAGTCCGTGCGCAAGGGCCGTGCTCACTTTTACAGCGCCATCATCGTGCGCGCTGACAAGTACAAAGACCTCGCGGCGCTCAAGGGCAAGAACATCGCCTGGGTAGACCCCGCCTCAAGCTCGGGTTTCATCGTTCCCAAGGCGTCCTTGATCACTAAGGCTAAGATCGACCCCGAGAAATTCTTCAATAAGCAGGTTTACGCCGGCTCCCACGATGCCCTGGTGCTTTCTGTGCTCAATGGAACCGTAGATGCGGGTGCCACCTTCTCCAATGACGACAAAGGCGAAGAAGGTTCCTGGCACCAGTTTCTGAAGACGGACGAAGACCGCAAAAAGATCAAAGCAGTACACATCTCTGATCCGATTCCCGGCGATACCCTCACGACCACTGTTAAGTTTGCCAACGCCAACAAGGAACTTGTGGAAAAGACCATCAAGCTGCTTTCCGGTATGGACAAGAGCGACGAAGGCAAGGCGATCCTGAAGGCCCTCTACCGCATCGACTCGCTGGTTGTTGCGACGTCGAAAGAGTATGAGTCGCTCCGCAAGGCAGCCAAAGTAATCGACGTGGACGTAAAGTAAAGTGTCGATTGTCGCCAAAGGACTCAACAAGACTTTCGACGGCGGTAAGACATACGCTCTTAAGGGAGTGAATCTCGAAATCGGCCAGGGCGAGTTTATCGCCATTATTGGCCTTTCGGGTGCTGGGAAAAGCACATTCCTGCGCGCGATCAACGGCACAAACTCTCCTGGCACGGGCACGCTCAATGTTCTAGGCCAGGAAGTGAATCTGCTGGAAGGGCGGGCGCTTGTTCCGCTTCGTAAACAGATTGGCTTTATCTTTCAGCAGTTCAATCTGGTGAAAAGCCTTTCAGTTTTGCAGAACGTGCTGGTAGGGCGCATTGCCTATTCACCGCTCTGGCGTGTGATGCTGGGGCGTTTCGCTCCTGAAGACCGTGCATTGGCCAAGCGCGCGCTCGATTCGGTGGGCCTTGAAGGCCGCTACCACGAGATCGCCCGCAATCTCTCCGGCGGCCAGCAGCAGCGGGTTGCAATCGCCAGAGCTCTGGTGCAGCAGCCCAAGATCATTCTGGCCGACGAGCCGATGGCGTCACTCGATCCCAAGCTTTCGGAGGTCGTGATCCAGATCCTCGAGAAGATCAACCGTGAGCAGAACATCACGGTAATCGTGAATATTCACGTTCTGAGCCTAGCGAAGAAATACGCAAAACGAATGATCGCTTTCCGCCGCGGCGAGGTCGTTTTCGATGGCACCCCCGCGGAACTTACCGAAGCCAAGATCGACGAGATTTACCACATGGACAACAAGATGATGGAGGAGGCATGAGCGAGAAAAAAGCGCTGGCATTGCCGCCACCAAAGCCCTTCCACTGGACCCAGATCCTCGCCATTTTCATTCTTCTCCTGCTCGGAACCTTGAGCTACTGGGCCGCGATCGCTACCGAGTTCAGCCCGACCAGGCTTGTCGAAGGCTGGCCGCACATGAAGGACTTCCTCTCGCGAATGTGGCCGCCCGATATGACGATTCTGCCCAAAGTATGGGCCGAGACGCTGCTCACAATCCAGCTCGCCTGGGTGTCGACCGTGATCTGCGCTTTTATTTCCGTACCGATGGGCTTTTTAGCCGCGCGGAACGTGATGAAAAACAACTGGATCCGCGGCGCCGTGATTTTCGTGCTGAACGCCGACCGGGCTATCGATGCGCTGATCCTGGCGCTGTTTTTCGTGAGCGCGGTGGGCCTCGGGCCTTTTCCCGGGATGCTGGCCCTGGCCATTCACTCGGTGGGCATGTTGGGCAAGCTTTTCGCCGACGCTATTGAGGCGATCGACCCGGGGCCTGTAGAAGCGCTCGAAAGCGCAGGAGCGGGAAAGCTGGCGACAATTCGCTGGGCGATCTGGCCTCAGGTGGCTCCCCATTTCATCAGCTTCTTTCTGTTCCGCTTCGAGTTGAACGTAAGAGCGGCCGTAGTGCTCGGCCTCGTGGGTGCCGGCGGCATCGGATTTATCCTTACTCAGTACATGAGGCTCTTCCAGTATCAGAAAGTTGCCACCGTAATACTCGTGATCCTCGTGCTTGTGATGTTCGTGGACTTCTTCTCCTCGAAGCTGCGTCGCGCGGTGCTTTAGGTCCCCGTTACCTTATGGTTTCGCATGCGCGTCAAATTGCGCAACTGCGAAACCATAAGGTAATGGGTACTAAGCGCTGGCCGACTGGTTGCCGGGCTTTTCTTCGCTTGCGATCCGGAGCGGCTCGAATGGGATGCCCAGGGTGAGGCGCATCACATCGCTCGCTGTTTCGACGAACTCGAATTTGAGCGCCTGGCGCACCTCTTCAGGCACGTCGCGCAGGTCGCGCTCGTTTCGTTTTGGCAGGATCACCCGCTCGATGCCCGCGCGGTGGGCCGCGATCACCTTTTCTTTGATCCCGCCCACCGGCAGCACCGCGCCTCGCAGCGTGATCTCGCCGGTCATCGCCGTTTTCGGGCTAACGCGCCTTCCTGTAAAGAGCGAAGCGATCACCGTGAGCATCGTTACGCCGGCGCTTGGCCCATCCTTAGGAATCGCTCCTGCCGGCACGTGCAGGTGCAGGTCGTTCTTGGCGAAGTCGAAGTCGCTCACCACCGGCGCCAATCTTGAGCGCACCAGGCTCAGCGCGATCTGAGCGCTTTCCTTCATCACGTCGCCAAGCTGGCCGGTGATCGTGAGCTTGCCGTTTCCGGGCATCAGCTCCGATTCCACGAAGAGGATATCGCCGCCGACCGGAGTCCAGGCAAGGCCCGTAACTACTCCCGGAGGCACGAGCCTTTCTGCTACCTCATGGAGGAAGCGTTCGGGGCCGAGGATGTCTTCGAGATCTTTTGCTTCTACCTTCGCCTCGCCTTTGCTGATTACCGTTTCCGTGCTCGCACGGCAGAGCTCCGCTATCTTTCGCTGCAGTTCGCGCACCCCTGCCTCACGGGTGTGATGCGTGATCACATGGAGCAGCGCTTCGTCGGTGACGGTGAGCTGGCTTTCTTCGATGCCGTGCTCCGCTTTCTGTTTCTGCAGAAGGTGGCGCTTGGCGATGTGGAGCTTCTCGCCGGTGGTATAGCCCGACAATTCAATTACCTCCATGCGGTCACGCAGCGGGCCCGGGATCGTGTCGAGCGTGTTCGCGGTGGCGATGAACACCACCTTGCTGAGGTCGAAAGGCACGTCGAGGTAGTGGTCGAGGAAGTTTGAGTTTTGCTCAGGATCAAGCACCTCGAGCAGCGCGGCCGCGGGGTCGCCCTGGTAGGAGTTGCCCAATTTGTCGATCTCGTCGAGCATAAGTACGGGATTGTTCTCGCCCGCGCGCTTGATGCTTTGGATGATTCTGCCGGGCATCGCGCCGATGTAGGTGCGCCTGTGCCCGCGGATCTCAGCGTCGTCGCGCACGCCGCCCATGGAGGCGCGTGCAAATTTGCGGCCGAGGGCTTTTGCGATACTCTGCCCCAGGCTTGTTTTTCCGACACCGGGAGGCCCCACGAAGAGCAGGATGGTTCCGCGGCCTTCCTTCTTGAGCTTCATCACCGCCAAGTGCTGTAGGATGCGTTTCTTGATTTTGTCGAGGCCGTAGTGGTCGTCGTCGAGGGTTTTTCTTGCGGCCTCAAGATCGATTTCGCCACCACTGCTCTTGCTCCAGGGCAGGGTGCAGAGCAGGTCGAGGTAGTTGCGGATCACGTGGCTTTCCGGGCTCGATTTCCCGATGGCCTCCAGGCGCTTGAGCTCCTCGAGCGCGATCTTTCGGGCGTGCTCTGGCATCTTTGCGTTCTCGATTTTTATGCGATAGTCCTCGTTGCCCTCTGACTCTTCCTCTTCGCCAAGCTCTTCCCGGATCTGCTTCATCTGCTCGCGCAGGATATTCTCGCGCTGGTTCTTGCCCAGCTTATGAGTGAGCTTCTCGCGGATCTGGCTCTGCACCTCGAGGCTTTCTTTTTGCGCCATCATCAGGTCGAGCAGTTTCAGCACACGGTCTTTCACCGAGATCGTGCCTAGCAGGAGCTGCTTTTCTTCGAAAGGGAGGTCCATGTTTCCAGCTACTAGATTTGTTAGCAGCTCGAGATCGTGGATGCCGTCGAGAAGTTCATTGAACTGTTTAGTATCGGCAGGCAGCAGGTCGAGTATCTGCTTTGAGGCAGATTTCAGGCTCGAGAGCAGAGCTTCCTTGGTTTTGGCGTCGACATCGTTGTCGTCTGCCCAAGCCTCGCCTTCGGCTTCTATATAGGCGCCGTTCTTGTGCAGGTTGCGAACGCGAAAGCGAGCCACTCCGCGGGCGAGCACCTGAAAGCCGTTCTTCTCATTGCCGCGTACCTTTTCGATTTTTATCAGCGTGCCCACTCGATAGAGGTCGTCGACACCGGGCTCGCCTTCAGCGTCTTCTTTCTGCGTGAGCACGAGGGCCCACGGTCTCTCGCGTGCGGCGTTTAGCGCAGCCACGCTTTGTGGCCGGCCTACGCGCAGGGGAAGCGTCATGCCCGGAAAGATCACCGAGCCGCGCAGGGGAAGTACGGGATACAGAGTGAATGCTGGTGTTGCCATAGTAATAGTAAGATGAGAGCGGTTCTCAGGCCGTCAAGGCGGAAAAAATTTGGAATAGAAAAATTATTTAGGCGGAGATTTCCGCGGACTGATGAAAGATGGGATTTATTCCGCTACTGGCAAGAGCTACACGGAAAATAAATTTCCGCGGTGCTTAAACCGTGAGCTCTGCCCGTTCAAACTCCGGCAGCACCAGCGAAGGCGCACCAATCCGGTGCACGTGACCATCCTGCAGCCACAATACTCTATCGCAACTTCTCACTGTGCTCAGCCGGTGGGCGATGATGATCTGAGTTTTTCCCTTGAAAAATTCGTCTGTCGCGCGCGTGAGGATTTCTTCCGAGCGGGGGTCCACGGCAGAGGTGGCTTCGTCGAGGATTACGACGGGAGCGTCCTGAAGCAGGCAGCGCGCCATGCAGAGAAGCTGCCGTTCGCCGCTCGACAGGTTCCGCCCGCGCTCCTCTACCTGATAGTCGAGCCAGTAGCGGTACTCCTCATTGGTGGCTTCTTCGCGCAAGAACTGTACTCGGCGGAGCGCCTCGATAATCTCTACTTCGGTATGCGCGGGAAGCGAGGAGCTGCCTTTCTCTCCTGGTTTAGATCCCGGTGCCATCAGGTTCTCGCGAAGCGTGCCGAGAAACAGGGCGGGCTCCTGTGTGATGTAGGCGAGCAGAGAGCGGTAGGTGGCGAGATCCACTCGCTTTGAACGGGATGTTTCGTCGTTTCTGTCTTCCAGCCTTACTTCAGCTTCCATTCCGTCGACACGGATCGAGCCGCGCTCAAGCGGATAGAGGCGGAAGAGGGCTTGCACCAGGCTCGTTTTTCCACTTCCGGTTTTTCCTACTACGGCGAGACGCTCTCCCGCCTGGATGCTGAGGCTCACGCCCTTCAGCACGGACGGAAGGTCGTCTCGGTAGCGTAACCAGAGATCGCTGATTTCCACCGGCACTCCCACGTTTGTGCTCACGCGATAGTGTGGTTTTTTTCCGCTTCCTTCTTTCGCCTGCCCGGTTTCGAATGCCGCGGCGGCGGGAAGCTTTGCGCCAGGCTCGAGGGGGAGGCGCAGGTACTCATTGATGCGCTCCATGCCGGTCATGGCTTCTTCGAACTGGCCAAGCCAGTCGAAGAAAGACTGGAGCACATTGCTCGACAAGCCCAGATACGCAAATGCAACTCCAACCGCACCTACGCCGATCAGGCCGTGGGAAGAGAGCCAGTAAGAGGCGAGCCCTGTGAAGAGAAAGGCGACCGCTGTGCCGACGCCCATGGAAAAGGAGAATCGGGCGAAAAGAGAGACCGTTTTTTTTCTTTGCTCGAGGTAACTATCGTTGAGGCGGGAAAAACGCTCGTGGAACACGTTTTCTCTTTCGAATGCGCGGATCGTGTTGGCGCCGGCCGCGCTTTCGGCGAAATGGGCGATGGAAGGAGAGCGCCGGAGTGCAAGCTCGCGGCGGTCTTTTCTCAAACGGGGAAGGTAGAAGCGGTACACACCATAGTTCAGGCAGCCCTGAAGAATCCAGAAGGGAAGAAGATAGGGGCTCGCTAACGTGATCAGCAACGTCATGGCGATGAGGTCGAAGATGAGGCTGATGAACTCAGAGATCGGTCCGCCAAAGATTCGGAAGATGGCGTTGTAGTCAGACGTGAAGCGGGTCATCACGCGGCCGGAGGGGTTTCGGTCGAAGAAAGACATCGGAAGGCGCGAGGTGCGCATCGTTGTTTCATCGTAGATGCGGCTCACGGCTTCGGCAGAAAGCCGCGAGAGCTCTGAGCGGAACGTGAGCGTGAACACAAAGCCGATGGCATTGGCGGCCAAGAGGAGCATAAGGAATTCGGATGTGCCCATGCCCGCAAGCAAGGAAGGAAGCGGTCGGCAGCCTGCCTGGTTTACGCAGAGGGAGTCGACCCAGTAGCCCACAAGATTGGCATTGCCGAGGAACGCGATCCGTCCAAGGAGGCCAATCACAAGGCAGATTGCCGTGCGGGCAATCGCGGGCTTGTAAGCCTGGTAGATGGTGTCGCGCAGGGTTCTTCCGTAGCGGCCCTGGAAGCGGGTTTCTTCCGCCAAGAACTGTTTCTGCGGGCTGCTGAGGTCGTTGAGGTCGCTCATAGTGACGGAACCTCCTGCCTTTTGCCCGAGTCTTCCCGGCGCACGAATTCCCGGAATCGGGGGGACAGAATCAGGAGCTCCTCGTAGCTTCCGCGGATCTCCACCCTGCCATCGTTCAGGAAAATCACCTCGTCGCAGAGCGGGAGGATGGCGAGGCGGTGGGTGGCGATCAGCCGTGTCTGTTTTTTCCATGCGCCGCTGATAAGGCGTTCGATCAGGCGGCGTTCTGTATCCACGTCTACGGCGCTGAGGCAGTCGTCGAGGAGCACGAATTCACGGTCGCTGTAGTGCGCGCGCGCAAGACCGATGCGTTGCCGTTGTCCTCCCGATAAGTTCACGCCCTTTTCCCCGATCTCGGAATCGAGCCCGTGGGTGATTCGTTCACTGGCAGGCTGGAACTGGCATGTGAGCAAGGATGCCTTCAGGTTCTCATCAACGTTCGCTCCAGGGAGCTTTCCATCGAGATAAGTGAAGAGCACGTTCTCCCTCAGCGTGGCTGAGATCGTGAAGCCCTCCTGGGGAACGAAGGCGAACTTGCCGCGTATTCGCGGATCGAGGGGCCCTTTTGTTTCCTCCCCGCCGAGGGCAAAGCGCTGAAAGCGCGCGCCTGTGCCTCCGATCAGGGATTGAAGTAACAGGGATTTTCCGCTGCCCACTTCTCCGACCACCGCGACCAATGCGCCTTTTTTCAAGGTGAGATCGATATTGCTCAGCAGCTGTTTGCCGTCGTTGTCGAGGCTGAGCCCCTTGACCTCGAGCGCATAGGGGCCAGGCGCGCCGGAATCGGCCGAAGCGCCGCTTGCTTCCTTCAGTGCAGGCCTTTGCACAGGGATCACGAGCGCATGCTCAAGGCGGCGAAGGCTTGAGAGGGCATCGAAGGTCATCACGATCATCCAGGGCAGCTGCCGGAGCGGGCGCGCGAGGAACACGCCGAGAATCCAAAGCAGCGACAGGAGCTCTCCGGGTGTCGGATTCACATCGCCGCCAGAGGCGCGCCGAATGCGCAAGAGCAGGAGGATCGCGAGGAGGTTGAGGCCGAACGTAGCGCTGCTCGCGATCGAGTTCATCACCTGCCCGTTGGTAACCATTTTTTTTCGGTTCTCGGTTTCCCGGCGGCGAAGCGCGAAGATTCTTTTTTCTGCGCTTTCGACCCAGCCGAGAATGCGCAAGGTGCGGATATTCTGCACCCATTCGCTCACGAGCCCCGTTCGCTCGGCGGCGAGGGTTTTAAAGGCCATGAAGTAGTGTGACTGTCGCTCCGCCAGGATAAAGTTCACCAATACGAGCAGTGAGATCGAGCCGATGCTCGCCCACCAGGGAATCCCATAAAAGGAATGCAGCGCGATCGGCGCCAGCAGAAGGGGGAAAATCATACTGCTGGCCATCAGCAGCGACTGGTCGAGCAGGGCGGCGGCGCCCGGAATGTCGACCGCGAAGAGACTCACTGCCACTCCGGCCGGGGCGCGGCCCACAAGACCGTTAGGGCCTTCGAGCAGCCGCGAGAAGCAAGCGTCGCCAAGCGCTTTCTGAGAAAAAAGGCTCTCTCGGTTCGAAACGAGGATCACAGCCTGCTGGAAGAGCTGCTGAAGAACGAGGAATACAAAGGCGGCCAGCAGCCAAAGTTTCGCCGACTCACCCTGAATCAGCGCATCGGTAAAATGTTTCTGAGAATAGGGCGCGAGCAGGCCGAAAATCGTGCCAAAGAGAGAGAGAAACAGCACGAGCACTCGCCACCAAGGCCGCTCAAAGAGCAGCGATCGAAGCAAGGAGCGGGGCTGGATGCGATGGGAATGCATCAGATCGTATTGTTAGCATACAAACTGGGCCACGGGGTGATGACGCACAGGGGCTGTCAGGGATTTTTCAGAAATTTCTGGCGAGCAGCACGCCCGCGAAAGCCGCGGCCACCCCTAAAATGTTACTGAGCACGATATAGAGCAGCGCTTGCCATTCGCGGCCGTTGCTCAGCATGGTGACGCCTTCCAGGCAAATCGAGGAAAATGTTGTGAAGCCTCCGAGCAGGCCGACCAGAAGCCCCACCCGCAGCTCGGGGGAAATCGCCGCCTTTTCGATGCCGAAGGTATAGACCGCGCCTACCGCGAATGCGCCCAGGATGTTTACGAAAAATGTGCCCCAGGGAAAGCCTGTGCCGGGAGCAGGATTGAGCGGTTGAGACAAAAAAAAGCGGAGAAGAACGCCCGCGAGGCCGAAGGCGCCGATATAGACGAGCTGCATTGGCCCATTGTGATTGGGCCAAGCAACCCATGCAATAAAAATAGATTGTGCGGCGAATGGTGTTGATGAATTAGCGGAAGCTGCTGTTTTGAATGAATTTTATTTTTTCTTATCGAATTTGCGCTAGTTCCATCCAATCGCAGTCAGCTCATTGGCGCATTAGATTGTCATACCCTTATAGGCGCTGAGGTTTTTCATTCGGTATGAAAACAAAGAACCGGTGGCAAGATTTTTTACCAACACCATTCGCCGCACAATCTTAAAATAAAAAGCCCTCCGGATTCCGAAGGGCTCTGCTTCTGCGGCTGGTATCGCTACCGAGGCTGCATTCTACATCATGGTGAAATCGTGCGCGCGAACCGTTTTGCGGCCGTTTGCTTTGGCGCGTTTAGCAGCCTGGTCGAGGTACCAGTAGAGAACTCCGTTGAGCCCGTCGAAAGCGTCACCAGCGGTATTGCAGCCGGACTTTTTGAGGATTGCTTTTGCCTTGCTGGCGATTACGAGGGCTTCCATTTTCTTCTTTGCCATTGCTTCTCCATTGCTGGTTGTTTGTTGCTGTTGCGAAACAAGCGTAACGGAGCTTTTTTAGGAACTCAAATTTCGCCGATGACGCGCTGGCCAGTGCGCGCCTTGAATACAGGCGAGATTTCGATTGGAGCCTGTATCTGCGGGGAGACAGCTGATCTGGCCGGCCAAAGTGGTACAATGAATGGAAGGACAGGGGTTAATCATGAAGTTCCCTAGAAAATCGTTTGGAATGGCTGCTGCGGTATTGGCCGCGGCGGTAGTGACTTCGGCTACGGCTCTCGCAAAGCCGCCCAAGCTCGAGATGCCCAGCTACTTCTCTGCCGCGGCAGATCTTTCTAACGCGGCTTATCTCGCCTGCATCAAGGCGCGGATCAAATCGCCGGCCGGTCAGAATATTCTCGATAACTTCGGCGCGACTCTCGCGTGCCAGAAGGATTCGAAGTCGTAGATTTCATTCTTTAGAACCGAATACGTGAAGAGCGCTGGTTTCCCAGCGCTCTTCTTTTTTTTGCCTTTAGTTTTGCCTTTTGTTTGGGCTTTTATTTTGTTTTTTATTTTTTGGTTGTTGCGGCTTGGTTGGCCGTTTCCTATTAAAAAGCGAATCGTTTTTTGGAGACGCGGGCTCAGGTCGGGTCTCGGTTTTTTATTTTTCGCCTCCTTTCCTTTGAGTTCGGCCAGCGTTTGACAATTTTGCTTGCGCTAAGCCCTCCCTTCTCCCCATATTCTAGTAAAGTCAGAATGCGTTCTATTTTTCGCTCCGCGTTGAAGATTTTGAAAAGCAGCGGTGTATACTGCAGCTAGAATTTTTGAAAGAAATTAAGGATTTGTATAAGTGAGCAAGATTACCAAAAGCAGCACAGCGGAATATTTCGCGAAGAACCTACAGCAGGTGGGCTTTTCCTCGCCCCTGAAAGCCGTTCTCACCACTCTGAAAGAGGCGGTGGATAACTCCCTCGATGCCTGCGAGCAGGCCGGCATCCTTCCCGAGCTGATCGTGGAAATTTCAAAAGTGGGCACGGGCTCGAGCAAAAATACCGATCTCATCAAAGTGACCGTGGAAGACAACGGCCCCGGTATCGATCCGGATGACCTCGCGAAAGTTTTCGGCGAATATCTCGCCAGCTCCAAGTTCGGTAAAGGCCAATGCTCGCGCGGCCAGCAGGGGATCGGGATCTCGGCCGCCACCACCTGGGCCCAGCTCACCAACGCCAAGGGCGCGTTCGTAACCACGAAAAAAGAAAATATGCGCAAGGCCGTTTCCGCGCAGGTCGATGTAGACATCAAGTCGAACACCGGCGTGCTCCGTAAAAAAGAGACGATCGACTGGGACAAAAAAAGCGGCGTGCGCTGCGAGTTCGTGCTCGACGGACGGATCCAGCTCAACGGCGACGGCGGCCTGATCACTTACCTCGAGGGCACCGTGCTGGTGAACCCGCACCTCACCCTCGAATACAAGTTGCTCGACAACGAAAAAGTTCGCGTGGAGCGCGTGACGAACGAAGTGCCTGATATGCCGGAAGCGACACTTCCCCATCCCCATACCTTCAAGCTCGGCGAGTTCATCACGCACGCGCATCTCTTCGGCAAAGTTTCGATGGAGAAGTTCCTGCGCACGGGATTCTCCCGCATCTCCGACGACGCAATAAAGAACCTGAAAGCAAAAGGCCTCAGCAAGGGCCTGCTCGACAAATCCCTTACTGCCGTGAAGGAAGATGAGTTCAAGAAGGTTTTCCAGGTAGTGCAGGATACCGAGCTCATGGCGCCCTCGACCCGCAGCGTGATCAACGTGGGGGAGGAGGCGCTCTCTAAATCCATCGCCCGCCTCGGCGAGATTGATTTTTTCTCCGTGGTAACCCGCAAGCCTGCGATTTGCGATTTCAAACCCGTGGCCGTGGAAGTGGCGCTCGCCCGTTTCAAGAACCGCAATCTCGAAGCTGATGCTCCCGTGCAGCTCCTTCGCTTTGCCAACCGCGTGCCGCTTCAGTTCGACAAATCGGGCTGCGCGATCACCTGGGCGATCGAAAGCGTGAACTGGAAAACCTATGGGCTCGTGCAGCCTAAAGAATCCCTGCCGATCGGCCCTTACGTTTTCGCCGTGTCGATCGTGTCTCCCTTCATCAAGTTCAAGAACGCCTCGAAAGAAACAGTCGACGCTTCTGAAGACCTCGTGGAGGAAATCCGCCGCGCGCTGATCCAGGCCGGCCAGAAGCTCAGCCGCCACATCAGGAAAGAGACCAAAGAGGCTGATTTAGAGAGAAAACTGGCCCACATCGAGCAGTTCGGCCCGATCCTGGTGGAGAGCCTGATTAAGATCACGAAGAGCAATTCTAGCCGTCAGAAAAAGGCCGAAGAGGGCCTCATGAAGCTGCTCGGTCGCGATTCTAAAGAGGCGATCGCCGATCTCGATCTGGCGACCTCCCGTCTCAAAGACCTGCACGCCAAAGAAGCCAAAAAGCGAGGCGAAGACCCGGATGCTGCTCCAGCGGCAGGCGACGCTCCTCCACACCCGGAAACCCCGCCCGCAGAGACTGATCTTTTTGGCGAACCGCTTGCGGCCAAGAAGAAGGCCGGCAAGGGCAGCAAGAAACAAGCTTCCAAGTCGAAGTAAGATTTTTTAGATTCTAAGGAAAAGATCATGGCTAAGATGCACACCGTCCGCGATCTCAATATCGACATCCCGAAGGAAGCCCGTCGCCTTGCTGACGAGATGCTTTCCGATCTCGAAAAATCCAAGCGCCCCGTGCTGGAAGCCGTGAAGACCTCCCTCGATAACTCTATTTACAATTCCAAAGTGGGCTACCTCACCCCGGGCGACAAGGTCGTTCGCACCGAACTCAATGTTAGTTCCGTGCAGAAGCTTGCCCGCGTGGTGTTCATCCTCGAAATCCTGCTCAATAACCTCCTCATCGAGGCCGTGAACACGAAAAGGGAACTTTACTACATGTGTAAAGGTCTCATTAAGAGCAATAAGCGCCTCAAGCCCCTCGACTTCGAAGACCAGGATGAATCCGACGCGATCATCGATTTTATCGGCGATATGCTGAAAGTATACCGCGAAGAACTCAACTGCTTCGCTAACGACCGCGGCGGTCAAACCTATTCCCAGCAATTGGTGGTGACCGAATCTCTCATGGATGGCACGAAGGCTACCATTGATCTATCCACGCTCGGCACCGCGCCTTACCAGCCGAAGAACAAGCCCCAGTCTCTGAAGTTGAAGGCTAAGAAGAAAATCGATTTCGCGCTCGTGATTGAGTCGGAAGGCACCGCCGGCACTTTGCAGAGCATGGGCTTCACCAAACGAAATAACTGCATCCTCATGGGCGCCGGGGGCGTGCCGTCGAACGGGGTTCGCGGCTGGTGTAAGCTGATCGAGGAAGAGCTCGACGTGCCGATCTATTTCTTCGGAGACTTGGACGCGTACACGCTGCAGAACATTTTCCGCACTTTGAAGGCGGGCTCGGCGGCTTCTCTGATCCGCAACCAGCACTTCTCGGCGCCTTCGGTGCGTTTCCTTGGGCTTCTTCCTGAGGATGTGAAGAAGTACGACTTATTCACGTATCCCGTGAAGGAAAGCGATCCGGCGGAGATGCGCTCTCTCAAGAAGGCTAAAGACGCGCTCGAGGGTGACCCCTTCTTTCTCGACAAGAAGAACAAGAACCTCGCCGATATTTTGCGCTGGTTGATGAAAGAGAAGATCCGTTGTGAGCAGCAGTCACTCTTCTCCGTGAACCCGAAAGACCCGATCATGATGGAGAAGATTCTCCTCGAGAAGATCAAGCGTGGGGCTTATGTTTAACGCGACCAGTCCTCGGCGCCGAGGACTGCCTGCGTCAGCGCTTTGAATCCTGCAAATAGGGCCAGAGAATTCGCATGAGCAACAGAAACCAAACCGTAGCTATCCTCGGCGCCTCAGACGACCACGGTCGCTACGCCTACCTCGCTTTCAAAAAGCTCCAGGCCTACGGGCATAAGGCGATACCGGTAAGCCCCAAGCTCAAAACGCTCGAGGGCACGCCCGCTTACGCCACCCTTAAAGACATCAAAGAGCCCGTGCACACCCTCACGATGTACGTGGGCCCCGCGATTTCCGACGGGCTTACGGAAGAGATTCTTGCGCTCAAGCCGGGCCGCGTGATCTTTAATCCCGGCAGCGAAAACCCTGCGCTCGTGCAAAAACTACGAGCAGCGAACATTGATTTCGAAGAAGCCTGCACGCTCGTGCTGCTTTCGACTGAGCAGTTCTAGAGCTGGTCGCGCTCGCGCGCTCCTCGCCGCTAGTAGCTGTTGGCAACCTCACGCTTGGGGCCGCCGCTCTTCATTTCTACGGCGAGAGTGAGGGCTTTGAAGGCGTTGAGGCGTCCGCCGCTCGCGACTTTCGTCTTGAGGCCGGGTTGCTTGTCTGCCGAGCTCATGATCAATTTCTTAAGCTCGAGGGGCTTGAGGTTCGGGTTTTCGGCGAGCATCAGCGCGGCGACGCCGGTTACGAACGCTGTGGCCTGGCTGGTGCCGGTATTGTAGCCATAGCGGCCTTTGGGCAAGGTCGAGAAGATATGCTCGCCCGGGGCAGCCACGTGCACCTTGGTGGCGCCGTAGTTGGAGATCGGCAGCGCGGCGTTGTGGATGTTCGTGGCGGCAACGGCCAGGATATTCGGAAGATCATAGCTCGCAGGGTAGCAGGGGGAATCCACGGAGTCGTTGTTCTGGCCCTGGTTGCCGGCGGCCGTGATCACGAGGATACCTTTTTTGCTTGCGCGCTCGATCGCGCGGTACTCGGCCACGTTGAAACCGGTGCCTTCGGAAGAGAAGTTGATGATCTGGGCGCCGTTCTCGATCGCGTAGTCGATCGCTTTCACGATATTGCCTACGGTATCGGTCGTGGTGTTTTCATCGGCGTAGTAACGGATCGGCATGATGCTTACGCGCGGGCTTACACCGCTCGCGCCTCGCGCGCCTTTTCGTGTGGCACCGATGATGCCGGCGATATGGGTGCCGTGGCCGTTCGTGTCTTCGGGGTTCTTCTTGTTGAACACGAAGTCGTAGCCGAACTCGTCGGTGGAGCCGGGCTTCTTCCAGAGGTTGTCTTTCAAATCGGGGTGGGTGGCGTCGATGCCGGTATCGATCACAGCAACGACTACCTTACTGGAGCCTTCCGAGATCTTCCAGGCGCGCTTGGCTTCGATGTGCGAAGGCGCTTCGGAGTTGTCGAGGCCCCAGTTGCGGAGCGCGGTTTCGGCCGTGCCTTTTGCGGGCGCGGTTTTCTTTGTGGGCAGAACTTTGAGAACTTTGGACGGCTTCGCCGGTAATCCAAAGGCATCGAGGCCTAACGCCGGAGAGAAGCTGAGCGCGATTACAAATAGGGATACGATTCGAGTAGAACGTAGAAACATCATTCACCACCACAACAGCAACAGGTGCAACAACAACTTGGTAAAGAGCCATGGGCGCTAAAGTGCGTCCTTGAGTCGCGGCCCTTAGAGCAAGGGGTATGCCTAGTGGCAAAGATGCTGAAAAGCCCCGGAAGCGCCAGTAGAGCGCCTTCAGGGCCGTTTCAGGGGGTCAGGATCGTGGTTTCTGTCTAAAAGATAGACGATGCAGACAGCAATCTAGAAGGCTCAAGCGCCGAAGAATTCGAGCAGCGCTTCTTTCTGTGCAAGCCCGTCGGCGTAGCCAAGCTTAAGCAGCTTACGGGTATAGGCTTTGTCGAAGGCCAGGTAGCTCACGAGGTCGGCCCCGCTGCTCCTGGTGGAGCCAAGGCCTTTCAGTAAGAATTTCAATAATATACCAAATGTTTCTATGTTCTCGGCAGCCAGTCGACCGAGGTCTTCGGAGGGGCGCATTGCCAAAGTGGTGATCGGTCGAAGCTCATTGGGCAGCTCTTTGTGCTTAATGCGCGGGATCAGCCGGAGAGTATTGTTGATGCGCTCGAGACGCTCGAGGTCTCCATCGAGGTTATCGAGGAAGCCGGCGTTCAGCAGCACCCCGGCCACATCGGCGATCGAGATGGCGCTCATCTTCCAATTCTCGTTGATCTCGAGGGTTTGCTGAGCGGTACGGTAATAGCGCAGGCCGATCGCGAGGATTGATTCGGCCCCAAGATGAATCGCTGGGGAGAGCGGGGCCTTCAGACGCACGGATCCGTCGCCATAGTAGCTCTGGCCGATGCGTACGGGGGGGAAGAGAATAGGAATCGCGGTTGAAGCCATTACGTGGTCGAGCTTGAGCTCGGTTGGCAGGCCCAAGCGATGCGAGCGGCTCCAGGGGCCTGTGCTTACGCTGCTCTCATAGAAGGAGATCGCGCTTCCGGTGGCATAGTTGGTCACCGAGATCCCGAGCCCACGCAGCTTGTTGGCGTGCAGTAGGTCGCGGATACGCCCGAACTCAATCTTGGGTTTCAGGTATTTTTTTAGCGGGCTGTTGTCGAGCAGGTAGACGGGCCTCTTGCGGTCGAACAGGCCGCCCAGGCCAAGTTCGCGGATCCAGCGGGTCGCATTCGTGAGCAGCGCGGCCGGGCTCGTGGCGAGGATATCGTCCATCTCGAGGTCGTTCCAGCAGTCCCAGAGCTCCTGAGTTCCGCGCGGGAAGTCGTCGGCGAAAGAGGCGAGCAGTGACACATTGATCGCGCCCGCGCTTTCTCCCGTGAAAACGGTGAAGGGAGGTTCCTCGAAACCGGCTTCGGTCAGGAGGTCGGAGATCGCTTTGAGTACGCCTGCCTGGTAAGCGGCCCGGGCGCCGCCACCGCTGAGCACGAGCCCGCGGGTTTTGGGATTTTTTGCCATTCCTAAAGCGTAGCAGAGTTCAGCCGGGAGAGAATTTTCTGATGCTGTTTTTCGAGCAAGGGGCTCTCCGAAAAGGGCCCGGCCAACAGGATTTGGGCTTCCGAGGCGGGCATCGCTTGCGCCTCCAGGTAAATTTCCTCGAACACGAGCCGTGTGGCGCCGATCGCGAGGGAGGGAAAGGCGCCCTCGTCGACCTCTCCGAAGGCCACGATCAGGCAGCGGCTCCAGAGCTCCTGCAGCGCTTTATTGTAAGTGGGTTCGAGTGCGCGGCCCACGAGTTCGCTCTGCTTTTTCAGCTGTTTGGTGCTTTGCGGGGAGTTTTCCTCGAGCAAGGAAAGAAGAGCGCGAGCGTCTTTGGAGAGCGCGCGGAATTTCGGCTGGCGCATGTAGGTGGCCAAGAGCGCAGTAAAGAGCTCACGCGAGAAAAGCGTGGCGCGACCGCGGAACCATTTCGCATAGATCACTTTGCGCGAAATCGAGAGCTGCTCACGCAGGAACCAGAGGTCGCTCACGCGGTTGTCTCCGCCTTCGTCCCATTCCCAGCGCATTTTCGAGCGCGGGTAAAATACCGACCAGAGGGAGGCGGGCTCTGGCCGGTTGTCGATCGGGAATACGAGCAGCATCCCATGACGATCGATGGCTTTGATGGCGTCGGCCTTGTTCATCGCCTGAACGCTATCACGCGCTCCGGGATTTTCCCTTTCTTTCCTCCGTCATCGCAGGTTCAAGCTCGCTCGGTTCTTCTGGTTCGTAGTCGTTGGCGTTGGGCTCTGGCCGGTCAAAGCGCAGGCCGCCACCATGTTCGTCGAGCCCCGAGCCCTGGTCTTTCGTGATCATAAGCTCGGCTAGGCTCTGGCCTCCCGCGCCGCGTACCCGATCGTCGCTCACGTCGGTGCCGAAGTCGAAATCGTCGGGCTCCATATCACGCTGCCTCGCTTCCTGCTCGTCTCCACTGCCTTCGATGCTTTCTTCCCTCAGGAGGGAGGAGGCATCGGGAAGCAGGATCGGGCCATCGCCATTTGGGTTCCTGTTGCTACTGGCGCTTTTGCTCTTCATGAATTTCTCCTTGGTTAGTGTTGCGAAGTAATCTGGGCCACGAACTCCGGGCTCAGGGGGCGTTCCTCCCCGAGAGGGGGATTTTTATTCTCGCGCACGAACCCCTGCCAGTAGCGCGCGCCATCGGGAAGATTCGCGTGGTGAAAATCCGGATCCACATAGCCGAGCTCATCCCAAGCGGGGCTGCTGGGGTCTGGCGTCACGCCGATGCTATGCAGGTGCTCTGAGGGCAGCTCGTGCCGTCGATGGTGCGCGTGCCCTTCTTCTCCAAATGACCAACCTGATTGCTTACGTTCAGTGTTCGCTCCCATAGGCTTCCTCCCTGCAGTTCTTGCTGCAAGTCGAAGGCCAGGGAGAAGCTGTTAGCGGCGGCCGTACTTCACGCAGCGAGCCAGCTCATCATTCGCTTCAATCCAGGAGCGGCGGGCGAGTGGCGTGAGCTTGCGTGCTTTCTTCAGATTGCTTTCGCTGCTCGTGAGCAGCTTTTTCGAGCAGAGGTTGGAAGGAAAGAGCCCATCGAAGTAGAGCTCTACCAGCTGATCTCTTTTGGCAAAGTCGAGCTCGCGCAGCCGCTGAAAGTATTCGTCGGCGAATTTTGCAGACAGTTCGAGCTGGTTGGCCTGATGAAACTCCCCTGCGGCTGACTCAAGAGTGCTCGGCGGAATTTTTTCTGGAGTCAGGATCTCCTCCCAGAATTTTTTCTTCCCTTCGAGATCGGGGAAGGCCACGCGCGTGGCATAAACCGAGCGCTTACCGGTGTCCGACGCATCTTTTTTTCCTTCCGCTTCGGCCAGGGTGAGCGCGTTCGGGTGACCATTGCGCGCCAGTGTGTAAACGATCGCCCAGCGCCGGTCCTGGTCGAGCTCGATGCCCGCTGGAGGTGCGTTTTTCTCTAGGCTCGCAGCGAGGTCTTCGAGGCCTTGCTTGCTCTGTACTAACTTTACGTAGAAGTCGTAGAAGCTCATCTGGCGGCTGCTGCCGGCGGGAGCGGCTAGCGCGCGTTTCCAAATTATCGCTTCGAACGCTGGCGCGAGATTCACGCGGTCGGTCGGGGAAAGGTAATGCAGCCAGAGGCGGCGCATGTTGCTGTGGCGACCGAGCAGAACGCCAAGAACGCCGTCGTCGTTCTCGGCTGCGATGCCGAGCATTGCCATTTCGATGTAGCGAACGGGGGAAAGTTCGCCGGTGCGCACCATCTGGTGGAGCGTATTCCACACGAGCAGCCGGAGAAGTGGATCCTTCACGCCGCCCTTGAGCACACTCTCGGCGCTCTTGAGCGAGATCTCATCTAGGGAGAAGATCGCGTAGTCTTTGTCGTCGAGGTTTGGATACACGAAGTCGGGGCAGTCGGCTTCGGGTACTTCAAGCGCGGTGAGCTTTGCGGAGTAGGCAGCATCTACGCTGAGGTTGAATTCGAGCTCGTCGCCATGCTTCTGGAAAAGGCCGATCCGCGTGCGGTGCGGGGCGAGGGTGCCGGAGCTGCTGGGCTTCTGCTCGATGGAGAGGCTGCTGAGTTTTCCGTCTTTGCAGCTCCAGAGCGCCTTCACCTTGTTGGGCCCGCTTGTCTGCAGCCAGGCACGGGTCCAGGGCGCGAGGTCGCGGCCTGCGGCCTTGGCGATTTCGCCGATGAAGTCGGCGCGCACCGCGTTGCGGAATGCGAACTTCTGGAAGTAAGATCGTAGCCCCGTGCGGAAAGAATCCTCACCCACGAAAAAATGCAGCTGCTGCAGGGCGGCCGCGCCCTTGCTGTAGGTAATGCCATCGAAGTTACCTTTGGCCGTGCGCACATCGGTCACGGGCGTCTCGATCGGATGAGTGGTTACCAACTGGTCCTGCCAATAGCCCCAGGTTTTCGAGCTCGCGAAATCCTGCCAGGCATTCTTGGAGCCGAGCGCGCGGTCCTGCGCGAGATTAGCCATGTAGGAAGCGAAGCTTTCGTTGAGCCAGAGGTCTCCCCACCACTGCATGGTCACGAGGTCGCCAAACCACATGTGGGCCATCTCGTGCAGGATAAGGTTATCGCGCCCTTCGCGGCGTGAGGCCGGCACGGGCCCGCGGTAGATATTGCGCTCATTGAGCGTGATGGCACCGGGATTTTCCATTCCACCCCAGCTGAACTCGGGCACGAAAATCATGCCGTACTTGGAAAAAGGATAGGGGTAGCCGAAATAGTCAGCGAAGAACTCGAGGCCTTTTTTGGAGGTATGGAACAGCGCAGGCGCGTCCACATACTTGGCGAGGCTTTTACGCGCGTAGAGCACGAGCGGGATCTTTCCCGCCTGGTCTTTCCATTCGGTGAAGGGGCCTGCGCCCACGAAGTAGAGGTAAGGGGAGAGGGGTTTGCTGCTCTGGAAAAAAGTGCGGGTGGTTTCCGCGGAAATTTTGTCCTGCTTTGTGACCAGTTCATTGCCAATAACAAGCCACTCTGTTGGCGCGCTTACATCCAGAGTGAGCTCGGCTTTCAGGTCAGGCTGGTCAAGGCAAGGGAAAAGCTCGTGCGCCTGGTAGGGCTCAAAGTCTGAATAGAGATATTCGTTTTTGTCTTCTGGATCGACCACGCGCTGGAAGCCCGTGCCTTCGGTTCCGAAACCGCCCACGAAGTCGATCTCAATAGTGTGGAGGTTGTCGCTGTTTGCATTCGGTCCGGCCGAGCCTTTGAGGTATTTGCCGGGAATTTCGAGCCAGCCTTTTTTCTCGGTAAAATCTGCGATCGGCTGCCGATCCACGCTCACTTTTTCGATCTTTTTCCCCATCCAGTCGATGCTGAGTGGCTTAGCAGAGGACACAAGCTCGAGGTGGAGGCGCACCGAGCCGTGGTATTCTTCCGCGCCCTTTTTGAAGTCGAGGGAGAGATCGTAGCGCACGCTCTTCACCTGTTTTTTGCGGGCTTCGGAGAACGCGCGGTCGATATTGTTTTCGGGCGTGCGCGCGAAAGTGGAGAAAGGCAGGAACAGGGTGGCGAGGAGAACGATAGCAGATTTCATGGAGCCTCCAGGAGAGGCTTTAGGGATACCAATTTAAGGGAGAGCGGGTCAAGAATGGCGCAGAGTGACGCGCGTCGATCTGGCCTCCAAACCTAGTAGGGAGCGCTTTGTCCTCGCCCGTTCGCCTTATCCAGATAGGTGCGGGGCCGGGCGGTATGGAAGTCGAGCATCTTGCGTGCGATCACGGCCGCGTCCCAGGCCAGGAATTCAGAGAAGTCGTCGTCTTTCATATCTTTGTCATAACGCCAGTCGCGCATGGACAGGTTCTTCTCTCCCGCGCCTTCGATCGCGATCCGTGCGATGCCAGCTTTGCGCACCCAGCGGCGGGAATCCTTGTCGAAGGGCATCTTTGATTTGTGCACCCATTCAATCCAGGCGAAAAAGTGCGGGTCGTGCCCGTTCTTGGAGCGAGGCGGCCCGAGCACGGCGTATTTAATATGCGTGCCCTTCTCGAGCTTGAAATATTTCTCGGTGAGCTTCTGGATCGCAGGGGTGGGATCGAGCAGCTTGGGCGGCCGCTGCCGCTCCAAGAATGCGCGAGTCACGTCGGTGCCGTTGTCGAGGCCGCCCGGGGACTCGCCCCACTGCCACTGGTAGTGTTTCGTGCCCACGTAGATTGTGGCGGCGCGGGCCGAAGCGGCGGGCAGGCCGGAAGCGAGCAATACTGCCAGAAGCAAGATGCGCATCTTTTCAGTCTAGCGCCAAAGGGCCGCAGGGCCCATCCGGCACCGTGTTTGTGGTACGGAAACTGCTCTATGGCGGCTCGGAAGCTCTTCCCGCAAGGAAGAGCGTTCTCAGCAGCCGGACGCTGTCGAACTTTTTGCCACCAGCCGGGAACTTGGGCGAGGAAAGCCCTATTCTCCCTGCCGGAGATTTTTATGCCTTTGCACGACCAGCACAATGTGACTTCGAAAGCCGGTTTCTTCGTTCTGCTCGCTTCCTTTCTCGCGCTCGCGTTTTCCTTGGCGACTACGCGCGATCGCCTCACTCAGGAGCTTAAGCCCGGCGCACAGCCCGTGGCTTCCGACTCTTCACTGCTCGAACAGTAGCCGCGCGCGATCATATTTTTTTGACCTCCCTCCCGAAAAGTGTTTCACTCCCGCTTGTGCAGCATACCGAGTACATGGCCCAGCTCAGGAACCGGGATCCCTTGCTTCTTGACGAGCTTTTTCGTTCTACGAATCCTCAGCTCTTCCGGGTTCTGGCCAGCAATGGCGTTTTTGGCGAAGTTTCGGAAGATCTAGTGCACCAAACCTGGGAGCGCTTCTTCACAAACTTAGAGAAGTTTGAGGGCCGTTCCACGGTGCAAACTTTTCTCTGCGGGATCCTTCTTAATAAGATCCGCGAGCACCGGCGAGCCAATAGTCGGATTGTGTTTGAGGAAGACACTGAGCTCATGATGGATCAAAACTTCACGCCCGAGGGCTGGTGGAAAAACAAGGCGCCGGACCCATCTGCCTTACTGGAAAACACGCAGCTGGCTGGCCTGATCGACAAGTGCTTGGAAGGCCTCACGGCGCTGCAGAAGTCGGCCTTTCTGCTCAAAGAAGTGGAGCAAGAGGCTCCCGAAGATATTTGTAATTTTTTGGGCGTAAGCATCTCTAACCTTCGGGTGCTGATTTTTCGGGCAAAAGGCAAGTTACGCCTTTGCCTCGAGGGAGCAGCAACGGAGGAGAGTCGATGAGTTTGGTGAAAAAAACCAGAAAGCTTTGGCATGATCTTTACTATCGCTTTGCCGGCAAGCGCGGGGTGAATTTTGCCCTCCGCTGCCGCGATGCTACGGAAATAGCCGACTTAGGCATCGGCTCGATCGGCATCGGTGGAAAGATTCGCTTTCGCCTGCATTTGAGTCTCTGCGATGCCTGCGCGCAGTACCAGCAGGTGAGCAAGGTATTGGGCGGGGCGCTGCGGGGTTACGCCGCTGGTAGGCCCAAGCTTCCCGATATCGATAAGGTAAACCAGGATCTCTTGAAAAAATTTTCCTCTAAGTAGGCTTTGATTGTGCGGCGAATGGTGTTGTTGCGAAATTAAACACTGTTCGTAGCAAACTCGAACTACGTTTTACCTAAGCCCAGTAATTCCAGTCTGTTCCATTTCGCTACTACGGCAA
>Ga0247843_1002311_pt1 | contig 35318 bp, 22 predicted proteins | sample LaCruzMarch2017__FD_192420 | JGI IMG/M metagenome (GOLD analysis project Ga0247843, IMG submission 192420) | Freshwater microbial communities from meromictic Lake La Cruz, Castile-La Mancha, Spain - LaCruzMarch2017_8m | ecosystem: Environmental > Aquatic > Freshwater > Lake | place: Spain... | reverse complement strand
GGCGCGGGTTGGTGGGTGGGGTGTTGGCGCTGGGGGTTGGACGCGCGCGGGGGGGAGATTGGGGACTGACGGAGTCAGTCCCTCCGGAGGGATGGGCTCTGCCCGTCCGTTTTTGGGGTGGGGGTTGGTGGGTGGGGTGTTGGCGCTTGGGGTTGGACGCGCGCCGGGGGGGGATTGGGGACTGACGGAGTCAGTCCCTCCGGAGGGATGGGCTCTGCCCGTCCGTTTTTGGGGTGGGGGTTTTTGGGGTGGGGTGTTGGCGCTGGGGATTGGGCGCGCGCGGAGAAGAGATTGGGGACTGACGGAGTCAGTCCCTCCGGGGTTACCAGCGCAGTTCGTGGATTTGGCCTTGGTGGGGCCAGTGGTCGGGGTGGATGCAGTGGCCGTGGCGCACGGGATTATGGCGGACATAATCCCATTTTTGACTGTAACTTTCGCCGCTTCGCAGTTGACGGTCCCAGAAATGGCGCTCCCAGAGCGGTATGGATGTTCCGACCGAGGCATGCCATTGGCGGCTGACCGCGCTTTTCCAATACCGGATCCACGATGCCAGTGGCGTTTCGTTTTCAGGAGCCGGGGCACAAAAGAGATGGAGGTGGTCGGGCAGTATGACATAGCGCCCGACATACCATCTCGTGGCATCGGCCCAAACCTCACGCAGGAGTGTGTGCATGATTTCGGTGGCTAGGTGAGGCTGCCTTTCTTTCGTGCAAAGGGTGATGAAAATGATCACGGGGTCCCCTGCCCTGCCGCACACGGGCAAATGGATGGGATTTCGTCGGCCGTGTTCGTGCATCGCAGCGAGGCTGGATGGGCCTTTTCCGGGCTTCAAGGAAAATGAGGTGAATTTTTTGACGGGGGGATGGGGGCCGCTGCGCGGCGAGTTTGGGACTGACGGAGTCAGTCCCTCCGGAGGGATGGGCTCTGCCCGTCTGTTTTTGGGGCGGGTGTTGGCGCTGGGGGTTGAGCGCGCGCCGGGGGGAGATTGGGGACTGACGGAGTCAGTCCCTCCGGGGGGTGGGCTCTGCCCGTCCGTTTTTGGGGCGCGGGTTTTTGGGTGGGGTGTTGAGGGCGCGCTGGGGAGGAGTGTTTTTTCGAGCTGGATCGATGAGGTGCGGTTGGCGTGCCGGACCCGAGCAGCGGATCCCTCCGAGATGGAGTCGAGCGGGATTCGGGGTCGATGGCGCGGTTAGCGGAGGGGGGAGACTTGGAAGGGGCCGGAGAGGGAGAGGGAGCGGATGCCTTGGATGCGGCCGTGGATTTCGCCGGTTTTGCGGTTGAGCATGCCGGTGAGGGTGGCGGTTTCGCGGCGGGCCTCGGAGGTGGGTGATGGGATGTAGAAATACTCGATGCGGCCGGTGGCGGCGCCGGAAGAGGGGTTGAGAGTGAGGGAGAGGAGGGAGACGCCCCAGGCGTTGGCGCCGTCGAGGATGGCGCCGAGGGAGGAGGCTGTGCGGAAGCGGGACTTGCCGTCGAAGACGAGTTGGCCATTGGCGGCGAAGAAGTCGGGGTTGAGTTGAAGGTCGAGCATGGAGGTGGCGGTGGGGAAGGCGGGCTGGCCCTTGGCGGGCTTGGGGGAGGCGGCGAGGAGCAGGCGTGCGGAGGAGGGGGAGATCAGGGCGTGGCCGTCCCAATCGGAGTCGGGGGAGGAGGTGTCGCGGAGGGCCCAGGCGCCGAGGAAGCCGGTCTTTCCGGCGGGGCCGGCGGCGGCGAGGAAGGGGGTGGAGCCGCCGAGGAGGATGGCTGTGGAGAGAGTGGCCTTGGTGCCGTTTGGGAGCGTGGCGGCGATCTTGACGGTGCCGGCGCGGGCTATGGTGGCGGTGCCGAAGCCGGTGCCGACTTGGATGGCGATATTTTGGAGGAAGAGGGAGTGGGGTCCGTCGGTGCCGAGGGGCAGGGGATTTTTCGCGGTGATGGTGTGCGGGAGGGCGAAGAGCGGATAGCGGGTGGAGTCGAGGGTGGCTTCGCCGACGAGGAAGGCGGCTTCGGGGCCCATGGGGGAGCGGGCGAGGGAGATGCGGAGGGAGGGGCCGGTTTTGGAAATCCAGGTCTCGGAGATGGTGCCATTCGCGCTGACCATGCCGGAGTGGCGGTAGGAGAGGGTTTGGTTGCCGTGGAGAAGGGCGAGTTGGGCGGAGTAGGCGCCGTGGGGGGCCTTGGCGGAGGGTTTGGCGAGAGTGATCTGGAGGCGGCCGGCGAGGCCTTCCTCGAAAAACTCGACGGGAACGGCTGCGGGGTCGGGGAGCATGGAGGAGCCGGGGACTCCGGCCGCGCCGCTCCAGGGGCCGACCGGTAATACGGAGGGGAAAGCCAAGGGGGCGGTGAGCGCGAAGGCGAGAGCGCCAAGGGCCAATCTGGCGAGGGGCCGGAAGGTGAGGTGGTGGGTAGAGGTCATTATTCGGGTTGGATGGAAAATGTATCTTTTGGGCTTTTGGGCACGAATCCCAAGACGGCGCCTCGGGAGCCATCGAGCGCTTCGATTTTTTGGTTAACGGCACCGGTGAGGGGGATGGGTTTGAAGCCGGGCGTGCTTTGCTTGTATTGACCGGACACCAAGCCGGTGGAGGGGTTGATTTTGAAAAAGGCGGAGGATGCGGAATTGTCGAAAGCAACGGCTACTTTACCGGCGGCGGGAATGGAGGCATCGCCTAGGAGGAGGTTGAGCGCGGCGGTATTGAGGGCAAAGGGAGCCGGGGCATTCCAAACAACTGCTGAGGCGCCCCGGGCGGGCGGGCTGTAGCTGGACAATGAGCCGTTGAGTTGAGGGGCATCGGACGAGCCGAGTTGGTTGAGGGGACCCGACCAATCGGATGAAATCTGGGAGGGATCCTTGAGAAGGAAACCTGCGAGGAGGGAGGTTGCCTTGGAGGTGGGCAGATAGAAGGGAAAGCTCAGATCCGGGCCGGCGGCTCCCCAGATGGCGGAAGAGGCGGAAAATTTGGAGCCATTGGCGAGAGTGCCTGCCAAGCGCACGGTTCCAGTGGTGAGGAGGTTTGCGGATGCCACGGCGACGTCCGCGAGGTTGCCCTGCTCGCCGAAGGTGGCAATGAAGAAGGTGGCTTTCCCGGCGGCATCGCGAGACAGAGGGTTCGCCTTGGAGTCGAAAACCTGCTTGCCGGCGAAGAGGGCGAGCGGAGTTTCCGAACCTGGCAAGGTGAGAGTGCCGGAGATGGTTTTTTCGATCGAGCTTTCGTTAAGGATCGAGAGGGAAACAGTGACTTGCGAGGGTGATTTTCCCGGGGAGAGCCAGGTGCCTGAGACCTTACCATCGGAATTGACGGCACCGCGCGCTTTGAACTGAGTGAGCGTGCCATTTTGGAACAGGGAGATTGCGGCTGTGAAAACTCCATGCGGAGCGGAGGGGGAGGCTTTTCCGAGAACGATGGAGACAGAGCCGTCGTAGGACTCCCAATCGGAGAGCGTGGCGTCCGAATCGGGACCAGTGGTGCCTACGAGGCCTGAGTAGGTGCCGGCGCGAAGGTTGGCTGGGGCCTCTCCGGGCTGAGAAATCGTGTAATCCACGCCATTGAGATCGACTGTGAATGCGCGGGATTCGGAGGTTGTATTCGCGGGCAAGGTGAGCTTGACGCTACCAGAGCCGGTTGTGGCTGCTTTGGGGAATGAGACGAGGGAGGAGGAACTCGAAGCCGACCAATTTCCGCTGAAGGGGATTGTGATGGCTGATGCGGTCGGTTTGGCTGCGAAGGCCAGAGGAGCGGCAGTGGATTGCTGACCGATGACATGGGTGAGATTGCCGATTTGCAAAACGGCACCCCGGGGTGATTTTCCGGTATTTTCGGAGACACTCACTGTCAAGATGGCGGAGCCATTGCCGGGAGAAGTCGAAACGGTCATCCAATTAGGAATTCCGGTAACGGTCCAAGATTGTCCCGGCGTGTCGAGTTGGAGGGGGTAGGATTGCGCTAAAGAGGAGAGGGATTTCACAAGAGGGGCGAGAGAAGGCAACTGGAGGGAAGTCCCCTCACCCAGTTGCTCTGTGGAAAGAACGCCAAATGCGTCGGTGAAGGCGACGAAACGAGAGCCGGTGGAGAGAAGCGAGACCGGCGTGGCCGGGATGGAGTGGGTGTTCCAAGCGAAGCCATCGGTGGAGGAAAGAATCTCCCCTTCCCCGATGGCGAGGAAACGGGTGCGGTCGTGAATGATCTGCCTACGAGCGGGGGGAACAGGATTTGAAACGCGGAGAGGCCACCAACGATCTTGGTCAAAAATGAAAAATGTTTCATTGGTTGCGGGGGAGAGCGCACGGCGAGTGCCATCGGGATTGAGCTTGGCAGCGCGGGCAACGAGGCGAGACCCGTTGGAGGCAACACTGATTGCGATATTTTGAGCTGGGACAGATGATCTGGGGTAATCCAATTCGAGCTTGGCTTTGGAATCGGACGGGAGTGGAGGGAGGAGATTCCAAGAAGCCCCGTCGTTGGATGTAAAGATGCGACCGGGGTGGAGAAGGAGGACGAATCGCGAGCCATCCCATTGCACGGTTTCGAGGTTTTCTTCTGCGGGAGGTTGTTGCAGGCGGGCTTCGGGGAGCGCAACGGGAGTCCAATCTTTCCAATTGGAGCCTTTGTAAAGCCCGCGGGCAGCGGAGTAGGAACCATTCTGACCGAAAGTCTCTACTCTTGTGAGAAGAACGCCAACGCTGGCGTGCGGGTTGGCGGCAAACGATACCACCGAGGCGTCCAACGAAACGGCGTCGAGTCCGGCTTCCTCCTCCGAGAAGAGGGGCACCCAATTTTGATCTACCAGCTTATAAAAACCACGGGGTGAGGAGGGGTTGAAAACGGAAAAGGCGGTTAGAGTGCCATTGTGGGATGCCAAGGCGGAGACGGCTTTCAAGGGAGCGGGGTTGGGTTGCGACCACGCATGGCCATCGCTGGTCGAGTAGTATCGGACTTTATCGGCACGGGTGACATTTTTATCCACGGCCACAATCTTGTTTCCGACGCCGGCAGCGGCAAAGCGGGCGGGATCGAGGACTTCGGATGAGAATGCGGAGATTCCTTGGGTCACTATGGATGAGTTCGAACCCAGCAGCGCCAACATGCCACGGTCGCCAACGATCACGGTGTCTTGGGAGTTGATGGCTCTGGAAGCGTAAGGAACAAAAGGAGTCGGTGTGTTGGACAGTTTTTGCCAAGTGCTCTTGTCGAAGCGGTGAAAAACGCCCCGTCGGTAGATGGCCTCGGCAGACTCAACAAATTCGTCGAGCAGCCACCCTCCGGCGGATTCCATGAGCCGGTAGATGTAATTGGCATTGGTGGGCAGATTGACTTCCGACCATGTGGTGGCATCTGCCGAGCGGTAGAGCGCGGGGAGATAGGAGGTGCCAGAGGGCTTGAACCCTCCTACCAAGAAGCCGACTGGGCCACCTGCCGCAGCAAAGAAAATGCCGTTTGTCACAGGCTGTGTGGAGGACCATGTGGTGCCGTTTTCGCTAACGAGCAAAGATCCATTACGGTGGATTGCGAGAATTTTTTGATTTGAAGAGACAACGGCCTTGGGGGATTCCAATCCCACAGAGGTGAGTGGAATCTGCTGAAATGCGCCGCTATTTGAGGAGACCCAGAGGGATGAAGTCCCGACACAGATCACAAGATTACCTGCAGCAACAATCGTGTCGCCTGCCACATTGGAATCCACGCGATTCCAAGCTAACCCATCCGAGGATTCCCAGAGGCCGGCATCCGAGCCGAGCGCTAGAAAGCGGGTGCCCGACCAGCAGACGGAGGCAAGAGCCTGACCGTTGGTAAAATTGGGAACTGCCAACCAATTGGCAGTCGAGATTTTTCTGGCAACCGACCCGTAATCTCCTACTGCAACTTGAATGGCACCGTCTGTGGAAGCAGCCACGGAGACTAGGGCGTTGCCGTGAGGCAAAGGCTCATCCCAAACCCAAGATCCCTGCGAATCAAAAGGGGCGACAATGAAGGCACCGAATAAAACAAGATGCAAAGCTCTAGCTACAGAAAGTGAAAACATGAAATAAAAATGAATACGCAAGACCTCGTGATTTCCTACGAGAGGCTGGTTGATAACGGAGCACTAGGATACTCGTGAATTGGGAGTGGTCAAACGACAACCCAAAGCAAAACTTCTGAGGGAAAAGCGAATGGAGCCGAGAATCCCCCACCGGCCAAGCATCCAGCCCCCAACTGATAAAACGCATCAAACTAACAATGAGACGTTTATTTATACACAAAATTTGCAGGTTTTCTCAGATGTGTGCGGGGGCAGGTAAAGGTTGTTAGTTCCGCAGCAAGCGCACCCCGCGTGTGCGTTGGTGTGGAGCGAGCCCCTAAATCTAAAAATGCGGCGCCGCCACAAAACGGAATTCTTGGTTAAGCGCTCAAGAGACTGTTCATGAATGCAGAGGGATTGAGTGCTTGCCGTGTGGCAGAGGATATTGGCAGCCCTGGGGTCGCTATGGGCCATATGCTGGGCGGTTGGGGAGCGTCCATGCCTGCATTCGGTGGTCCTGCATCTTGGACAGTATTTTGGAATTGAGGCTGCATTCTGGCTCAGCGTGCAGGCACAGCATGATCTCGCGAAGGAATCTGCGGTTTGAAAAAAAGAAGGCTCGGATAGAGCGCTGTGTTGGGGGGGGGAAGGCTTTTGTGATAAACGGGACAAAACTCAATGGCATGAGGAACTGGAAGGTGCTTGGTGCTAGAACCTCGAAGAGGTAGTTGGGGAGAATCGTGACAGCAGGGGGTGGCGAGACGGGCAGGTGAAGCCGGAGGACGAGCGGGCGAGTGCATGCAACCATCAACCTGCGCGCAGGTAAAGGGAGGTAACCCGCCAAAATAGCGGAGACCGCATCGCCTGCAGGAGAGCGGGCAAGGCAAGTCAGCTTGGCATTGGAAAGCGACTATTTAAAGCAGGCAGTATCTTTTAGAGATAACAACGTTACAAGCAGGCTGGATTACTAACGCGAGGAGATATTATCATGCGTTTTTAATACTAATATTTTGCTGCGTTACTATCGTTATTAAGTATTGACACCTGCATGTCTTTTTTCTAGGGAGAGGGGGATGATCAAAGCCAAGCCCCGCCAGAAAGCTTCCAACGGAGGAACTCCCGGACACATTTTGCAAAAGTTTTTCATGGAGCCGTTGGGATTGACGGCCTACCGGGTGTCGAAGGATATCGGGATCACGCCGATCGCGATGAGTCACATTCTGCGAGGTTTGAGGTCGATTACTCCGCCTGTGGCCTCGCGGTTGGGGGCTTATTTTGGGGTGGAGCCGGAGTTCTGGCTGAATCTGCAGGCGCACCATGATCTGGCGGAGGTGGCTGCGGCCAAAAACGGCGATTTGAGAATCGAACGGTGTGCGGCGCTGGAGGGGCGGGCATTTATCTTGAAGGAGACAAAAACACCTGGAGCGAGAAATTGGCAGGTGCTCATGTCGAGACAGCGGAATGGAAACGGAAAAAGTTGAAGGGGGCTGGGGGTTCCGGGGGGGGTGCGTGGAGGAGGCAGGAAGAGGCTACTGGGTCGGCGGGGGCTGGAGATGAAGTATGCAGGCGTGGTGGAAGAACCACAGGGCCGGCAGGATTTCTTCAACGGAAGTGGGGTGTGGAATGAGGGCCATTATCTCGGCGAGAGATAGCTTTCCGCCGGAGAGACGGAGCAACTCAAGGAGGTAGCCCGACATTTGCATCTGGAGCGGAGGGAGGACGCGTTGAATCTGGAGTTCGACCGAAAGGGAGCGGGTGAATGGAGTCTGTTGAGGAGGGATGCGCTCACGGGGCCAGAAGCGGACGGAGGGCCGCCAGGCGAGGAGGGACACCAGGTCGTGAAAGGGAGGCTCGGGACAGGGGGAGACGGAGAAGAGAAGGTGGCGGTTGATTGGGTGGGCCAAGGAGTCGAGCAAGGCGGCGAGGGACTCTGTCGAGAAGGAGAGCAGGGGCTGAACCCCGCCGAAATTGAGTGCGCGGGAAAGAACGGAGGGAACGTGGAGGGCGGCGGCAAAGTGGAGTCCATGGCTACGGAAAGCGGAAACCCAGTCGGCAAGCGAAAGCGTGGAGGAGGGGAAGGGAACGGAGCCGGCGAACTCGTCACCGGCGAGGGCGGCAGCGAGGTGGAGAAGCGGGGGGGCGTCGCGGGAGATGGAATCGGCGAGGCGGGGCGAGAGGCCGAGGCAGTTGAGGGTATCGGTGGTCTGAACGAAGGGATGGGCATCGCCGCAGGTTTTGAAATAAAGCCTGCCGTGGGGGCGGGAGAGGCAAGCAGAGAGGTTGGCGAGGAAGGCAGCGGTGGCTGAGGGATCGGGAGGGGGCGCAATGGCGAGGACGAGGTCGAAATTGCGGCCGGTGATCTCGGCGAGGTGGGGTTGGTCGGGAGGGGCGGAGAGGGAGGTTAGGTTGCCAAGATGGCGGCGTTTAGCGGAAAGGCGCAGGGAGCGGGCAAGCTTCTCGGAGGGGTCGAGGACGACGATGTCGGCTTGAGGAAGGCTTTTGGCGAGGAGGAGGGCCTCGGCGACGGCTCCGCAGACGAGGACGCGGGACGGCGGGAGAGTCTCGGAGGGGGCCCCGGCGGATAATATCCACGGGACCGGGGGGAGCCTCCAAGAGGGTGCCTGGGTGCGTTGCCTGCGGGAGGAGAGCTTGGCGCTCCCGGGGCCTTCTTTACCTTTAGGGGGCATCGGATGCTCTTTTAGAAGACAGTGGTGGGTAGGGCAAGGCTTGGTTGCGCCACTGGATATGCCGCAAGGTTGGCAGAGGTGGTTTCATTCGCTCGCGAGTCTGGAATGGATGATTGGATGCGGGTGGGGCGTCCGTTCGAGGCCGCGCCTAGCGAGCACGTGAAGAGGTGGAAAGATCAAGCGCTTTTTGGCAAGAGGAGACCGAGTTGCTCAAGGTTTTGAATCGAGCCCTCGTAGAGTCGCTCGATGATAAAGCCAGCGCGCTTGGGATCTGTGATGATCTGGTTGTTTTCGTTGAGTTGGTAATCCCTATTCTCGAGCGACTCGACCATTGCTGCGATGAGGGCTTGTTTGTCGCGGGTGCCGTCGCAAAGGGTGATGAGTTTGGCGACATAGGGATCGGCATTGAGCATCTCTAGGCGCATGGAGCTGATGCGCTGGCCACGGGCCGCCTGCCAGCGGGCGAGCGGAAGGGTTTGCGGATTTGTATGCGAGCTTGCAGGTGCTGGGGATCCGGCGGAGCCAAGAGTGAAGTCCACCATCTTCTTGAAGTAGCCTTGGACTAGGATGCGAGCGATATCGGATTTGACGGCGGCAGGATCTTTACCTTGGAATGTCTCGAGGAGGCTCTCAAAGACCTCGTCTAGGAGTTGGGAGACAGGCAAGGCTCCTCGACCGATGGCTGCGATGCGTGTGAAGAGGTCTGCTGAGATGGGATCGTTGACGCTGAGTTCATTGCCACTAGTGGATGTGAAGACTGCGGGTTGCTGGGAGGTGTAGTTTTGCTTGAGCGAGATGAGGGGATTGACTTGAAGGGATGCGAGACGAGCGGGGTCGATATTGCGGGCGAGCTGGCGATCGCTGTGGCAGAGGAGTGTGCTGCGGAACATGCGATTGCGCACGAAGTCCATGTATTGTTCTGTGGCGAGCAAATTGAGGTTGAGGGACTTGAGCGTCTGGGCAGCGTGCGGGGGGAGATTATCGACGACCATGGTGGAAGGTTCCGCATCGCCAAGATACGCCAATCCGGCAGCGGCGGCGGTTTTGAGGAAGTCGGTGAAGTAGAGAGCATCGTTGTCATCTTCTAAAAAATCGCGAGCGATGTAGCTGTCGTCTACTTTTGAGAGGAGCTCGAGTTCTTGCCGGAGGTATTTGCCGTAGGGGGTCTCCTCAGCGCAAGACTCGGCAAGGAATTTGATGAGGGCCTTTGCTTGGGCGACCTTGGCTGGAGCCTCTGGGATGCCTGCGGTGTGCATGATCATCATATCGCGCAAGGCTCCGCGCATACGCCAACCTGGAAGACAATTGTAACTGATGTAGGCGATACCATCGGGGCTGAGGCGGGACTTGCTGATGCGCAGGATGGCTTCTTTGACCGAGGCTGGAACCCAGGAGTAGATCCCGTGGGTGATGATGTAGTCGAAGGTGCCGAGTTCGTCGCCGAGTTTCGAGATATCCTCATTGATGAAGCGAACATTGGTGAGGCCGGTGACGGCGAGGGTCTCGTTGGCGAGGTCGATTTGTTTTTTTGAGTAGTCAACCCCGAGGAATTCGGCCTTTGGAAAAATCTGGGCCATGGCGAGGAGGTTGGTGCCGCTGCTACAACCGAGTTCTAAAACGCGAGCGGTCTCGGGGGCGGGCGCTTGGAGGGAGAATATCCTGCCAATGGCGGCGAGGCGACCGGGGTGTGTGGCCGGGAAGCTGTAGGGCGGATAAGGAAGGGTGTCGTAGGAGTTGGTTGCGGTGGTGCTCATAATAAAGTGAAAGAAGCCCCCCCACCAGAGGAATGGCGGAGGGGGTGGAAAGTAGAGCGGGAGCAACTCCATAGTGCAAGGATAAAACTTGAGATGATACGGGGCGCGCAGAGGCGTGGCTCTCCCTCGCCTGAGAGGGTTACCGGGTTCCTGATTTCCTTGCTTGCGCTGGGCTGAATTGAGACGATGGGGGACGCTATGAACACTCAAACCGTCGAATTTCTCCGTAGCGAGTCTCCCCAACCTTCAAATGCGATGATCGTTGCTTGGGTGGAGGAAGTTGCTGCTCTAACCCAGCCCTCCAAAATCCATTGGTGCGACGGGTCCGGGAGCGAGGACAAAGCCATGCGGGAGGCGATTGTTGCCTCCGGGGCCGGGTTCTGGCTTGACCCCGACAAGCGTCCGAATTCCCTGCTGGTGCGCAGCGATGCGCGTGATGTGGCCCGCGTGGAGGAGCGCACGTTCATTTGCTCCCAATCCAAAAAGGATGCGGGCCCCACGAACAACTGGGAGGCTCCCGAGAAGATGAAGGCCCGGCTCAAAGGGCTTTACTCCGGCTGCATGCGCGGCCGCACGATGTATGTGATCCCCTTCAGCATGGGCCCGGTCGGCTCCCCGATCGCTCAATACGGCATCGAGATTTCCGACAGTCCCTACGTTGTTGCGAACATGAGAATCATGACTCGGGTGAGCCTGGAGGTTTACAGTCGGATTGAAAAAACAGGCGTCTTTGTGAAGTGCCTTCACTCGGTGGGATGTCCGCTGGAGCCCGGCCAGACCGATGTGCCGTGGCCCTGCAATCCGCCGAACACCTATATTACGCATTTCCCCGAGGAGAGGCTTGTCATGAGCTTTGGATCGGGTTACGGCGGCAACGCCCTGCTTGGGAAAAAGTGCTTTGCGCTGCGCATCGCCTCGGCGATGGCGCGGGATGAGGGGTGGATGGCCGAGCACATGCTCATCCTCGGCATGAAATCCCCCGATGGGGTGAAGACCTATGTCACGGCCGCCTTCCCGAGCGCCTGCGGGAAGACGAATTTTGCCATGATGGTCCCTCCGGCAACGCTCAAAAACGAAGGCTGGGAAATCACCTGCGTCGGCGATGACATTGCGTGGATCAAGCCTGGGCCCGACGGCCATCTGCGGGCGATCAACCCGGAGGCCGGTTTTTTTGGAGTGGCTCCGGGGACATCGTATGCGAGCAATCCGATCGCGATGGACTCCATTAAACGGGACACGATTTTCACCAACGTGGCGCTCACTGATGAGGGGGACGTGTGGTGGGAAGGCATGACGAAGGTGGCGCCTGCGCACCTTGTTGACTGGCACGGCAACGATTGGAGGCCGGGCCAGAGCGACGCGAGCGGCAAGCCAGTCCTGAGCAGCCACCCGAACAGCCGGTTTACCGCGCCTGCGTGCAACTGCCCGGTGATCGATCCGGAGTGGGAGAATCCGGCCGGGGTGCCGGTGAGCGCCATTATTTTTGGTGGGCGGCGATCGACGACGATGCCGTTGATCTTCCAGGCCTTCAACTGGGTTCACGGCGTGTATCTGGGGGCGACGATGGGATCGGAGACGACGGCGGCGGCGGCGGGAGCTGTGGGCCAGGTGCGTCGCGACCCGATGGCGATGCTGCCATTTTGCGGCTACAACATGGGCGACTATTTCGCGCACTGGCTGGAGATGCGCAAGCACATCAAATACGTGCCCCGCATTTTCCATGTGAACTGGTTCCGAAAAACGGAGGAGGGCGCCTACCTCTGGCCGGGATTCGGAGAGAACACACGCATCCTGAAATGGATGGTTGAGCGTTGCCGTTTAGGTGCCCATGCGCTTGAGACCTCGATCGGTTGGCTGCCGGAATATGCGGATATCGACATGAAGGGGCTTGAAAACGATGTGCCTCCGGAGTTGTTCGCGCAGGCGATGAAGATCGACACCTCCGAGTGGCACCGCGAACTGCTCCTGCAGGACGAGCTTTTCATCAAACTCTACAGCGCGCTGCCGAAGGAGATCATCTTCCAGCGGGAGCTTCTCATGTCGCGCCTGTAGGCGGAGGCCCGGCGACCTCGGTTTTCACAACACGTTTTTGAACCAGCGCGGGCTTTGGGGGTTGATGCAGGTGTTGATTTGCTTCACCTCGGTGTAGGCCTCGTAGCCGTAGGTGCCGAGTTCGCGGCCCATGCCGCTCTGTTTGTATCCGCCCCACGGGGCTTCGTTGAATGTGGGGTGGTAGGTGTTGATCCAAGTAATGCCAGCACGCAGGCGGCGGACGATGCGTTGGGCGCGGGCCCCATCGCGGGTGAAGACGGCACCGGCGAGGCCGTAAACCGTATCGTTGGCGAGGCGCACGGCGTCCTCCTCAGTGTCGAAGAGTTGCACGGCGAGGACAGGGCCGAAAATTTCCTCCTTCACGAGTCGCATGCCGGGCTCGGTGTTGATGAAAACCGTGGGTTGAACGAAATTCCCGACGGCGCGGCTATCATTGTAGGCGCTGCCGCCGCAGAGGAGCTCGGCCCCCTCGCAGCACCCGCTGCGGATGTGGTCGAGCACTTTTCTCTGGTGCGCGCGGGAGATGAGCGGGCCCATCTCGGAGTTTGAGTCGAGGCCGGGGCCGACAACGATTTTTCCACAGGCTGCGGCAAGCTTGGGCAGGAAGGTGTCGGCCATGCCGCGTTGGAGAAGGAGGCGGGATCCGGCGCTGCAGACCTCGCCCTGACCGGCGAAGATGCCGAAGAGCGCATACTCGAGCGCGAGGTCGGGGTCGGCATCCTCAAAGAGGATGTTCGGGCTCTTGCCGCCGAGTTCGAGCGAGACCTTCTTGAAGTTCGACGCAGCGGCGGCGAGGATTTTTCGGCCGGTGACGCCCCCGCCGGTGAAGGCGATTTTATCCACAAGCGGACTCTCGGCGAGGAAGGCTCCGACGGGGTCGCCGGGCCCGTAAACGAGTTGGGCGACACCGGGAGGGAACCCCACCTCGGAGATGAGTTCGAACAAAAGCGAGGCGGAAAGAGGGGTGAGTTCCGAGGGCTTGAGAATGCAGCAATTGCCCGCTGCGAGGCCCGGAGCGAGTTTCCACGCCGCCATGAGGAGGGGATAGTTCCACGGGATGATCTGCCCGCAGACGCCGATGGGTTCGCGCACGGTCTGGCACACGATATTCGTGTCGCCGACTTCAAACGTCTGGCCCTGCGGTTTTGTGGCGAGCCCGGCGTAGTAGCGGAAACACCCGGCGGCATCGGCGACGTCGAAGAGCGATTCGCGGAGCGGCTTGCCATTGTTGCGGGTGTCCATGTCGGCGAATTCCCCGGCGCGGGCCTCGAGGAGATCGGCGAGTCGGAAGAGCTTCGACGCCCGCTCGCCCGCAGGTGTGCGCGGCCAGGGGCCTTCGTCAAACGCCTTGCGAGCGGCGAGGATCGCCCTCTGCATATCCTTGGTGGAGGACTCCGCCGCCTCGCCGAGTTTCGAGTTGTCGGCGGGATTATGATACGCCCTCACCGCTCCGTCGATTGCGGGAACGAAGACGCCGTCGATGTGGTTTTTCAGACTCATTTTTCACCTCCCTGGCTTCCAGAGCGCTGCGTTGAGGCAGGCCCAGAGGTGGATGATCCAGCCGAGCGTTCCCAGGCTGATGACCCACAGAACGCTCGAGCCGATGATGAAGATCAGTGCGGCAAGGAAGCGCCCTTGAACCAACTGACCCAACCCCGGGATGACTAAACTGCACAATGCCGCGATGACATTTCCTGCTGATCCTTGTTGCACGCTCATGGAGGAAAATATCCCGCGACGGTAGGATTTTCGCAAGCGATTCCGGACGTCGCAAGCGGGCGCGCAGTCCGTGCGGGAGAGAGGATTTTGCGTGACATCGACGGATGGTTTTTTAAGGTGCGGGGAGCAGGTTGGATTCCATTTTTTTGGCGAGACTTGCGAGACTGTGAGAGCCATGAGGACCCCCCGAAGAGCTTTACGAACGCCTGCTGCTCCGCCTGTGGATGTTGCGGGAGAGCCATGCTCCGCGCCTGCCGTGGTCCGTGCCGGGGCGGGTTGGCGGCATGAGCAGTGGGAGTCCGGCATTGTGAAAGCGGCGATCATTCTGCTGGCTTGTCTGTGGATTTACTCGCCTGTCTACGATGGGGAGTGGTTGTGGGATGACGACTACCTGCTCACGGAAAACGCGGTGGTGCAGTCGCCGAGCGGGCTTGCGAGCCTCTGGTTGGCTCCGGCGACGGCGGATTACTTTCCCCTCACGATGAGCGCGCTGTGGTTGCAGTGGCGATTTTTCGGCTTGGACTCGACCGGCTACCATTTTGTGGCGATCGGGCTCCACGCGCTTGGGGCCTGCCTCCTGTGGGGCGTCCTGAGCCGAATGGGAGTCCGGGGCGCATGGTTGGCTGGTCTGGTTTTTGCGGTGCACCCGCTCTGCGTCGAATCGGTTGCGTGGATTGCGGAATTGAAAAACACGATCTCGCTTCCGTTTTTCCTGATGGCGGCGTGGTTCTATGTTCGCTTTGAGGATGGGCGCGAGAGGAGATTTTATGTCTTGGCGGTGCTGTTTTTTCTTCTGGCGATGTTGGGGAAGAGTTCGGCGGTGATGTTCCCGTGTGTGGTGTTGCTCTACGTCTGGTGGAGGCGGGGACGCATTGTGTGGGCCGATGTTGTGCGAAGCGTGCCGTTTTTTGTGATCTCGTTGTTGCTTGGCCTGGTCACACTGCATTTCCAGCACAGCCGGGCGATCGGAGATGAACCGATTCCCATCGGGGGGATGGATTCGCGGCTCGCGATTGCCGGGATGGCGGTGCTTTTTTATCTGGGCAAGATTTTCTGGCCGGTGCCATTGCTGCCCATCTATCCGCAATGGGCCGCCAACCCGCCCGAGCCGCTGCAGTTTGCGCCGTGGATTCTCGTGGTGGGGGCTTTTATGCTCTTTTGGTTCAAGCGCAAATCCTGGGGTCGGCATGCCCTGCTGGCGTCTGGATTTTACTTTCTCATGCTGCTTCCTGTGCTGGGTTTTATCGCGATGTCCTACATGCGGGTTGGTTGGGTTGCGGATCATTTTCTTTATATCCCGATGATTGGGGTGATCGCCTACGCGACGGCGGCCGGGGTGCGGGCGTTCGAGCTTGCGAGGAAGCCTCTGAAACCATTTTTTCTGGGTGCGGCGACAATGGTTCTCTCTGGGCTGATGGTCTTGAGCTACTCGTATGCCGGCGTGTGGGTGAATGAGGACACGCTCTGGTCGCACACCCTGAGGTTTAACTGGAATTCCTGGCAGGCCCACAATCGTCTTGGCGCGCGAGAGTTCAATCGGGGCAATGTGGATGTGGCGCTGGGACATTTCCGTGAAGCCGTGCGCCTGCGCCCGGATCTTGCCGAGACCCAGAACAATCTCGGATCCGCCCTCTTGGCAAAAAAAGACACCAAGGGTGCCGTCACACATTTCCGGGAAGGGATGCGCCTCTCGCCCTCGATTATTGCGATCCAATCCAACCTTGCAAATGCCCTTGTGCTTGACGGGCAGGTCGAGGCCGCGCGGGATCTCTACGCCGCCTTGGTGAGGCAGCAGCCCGGCAATCCCTCCTTCATTTGCAATCTCGGTGTCACGCTCTACCGCACCGGGCGCACCATCGAGGCGATCGAATGCTTCCGTCGGGCCCTCAAAATCAATCCCGACTTGCGCGATGCCCAGGAAAATCTCAAGTTTGCAACGCAGCCTGACTCAGAAAACTAATTCCCGTTCCCGCACGTGGGGAGGACGATGAAACGAGGCCACGGTGGCGTGTGAGTCGGGCCAAGCAAGCCGGTGCAAAAAAATGTGGCGTCCATCGAGAAGGCCGACAGAGGGCGTCGGCACGAGTGCCTTTTCAAGACCGCCAGAGAGCCCGGTTCCAGAGAGTTTTAAGATTGCTTCCTTTGCCGTCCAGAGCTCCAGAAAAATGGTGAGGCCATCGCCTCCGGCGTTCTCCACGGCAAGGGCCTCCTCTACCGCGAAGAACCTGCGCGCCAGAGTGATAAAATTCACACTTCTGCCGCGGTTTTCCATATCGAACCCGACCGGCTCAGAGCAAAAGGCGATCGCCACATATCCGACGCAGTGACTCAAGCTGAAATGCAGAGCCTCTGCATTTGAGAAAAATGGCTTCCCGGCCGAGGAGATTTGAATGTCAAAATCCACGGGATTTTTCTGCATGTATTGACTTGCAATATAACGGACTCCAGCTCGCGCTACAACGTAAGCACGCCGAGTCTCCTCCGAGCCAATTTCCTTTGCACGCGCCCGCTCGACCTCGCTTAGGACACTTATATCGGGTGCTCCTCCAACTCGCCAAATGTCAATAGCCCCATCGGAAAGAGATGCCAGGCGCGAGCTTATTTCAGAATTTTTCATAAAAAAACTTGCAAGGAAAGGGAGGCTTATGATTAGGTAGAGGTCGTATGAAAGTATCAGACATTAACAGTAAAACCTTGATCGCCTTGCTCTCTCTTACCAAGAAAAAAGAGAACCTCCTTGCAAAAGCCTCAGAGGTGGAGAAACAAATCGCCGCCCTTGCTTCGGGTGAGGTCATTGCCGCCACGCGCGTTATCCGCGAATCCGCCGAAAAAAAACGCCGCGGGGTTGCCAAGATCAGCAAGCCCAAGGGCATTCGCTCGCCGAAAGGTCTCATTAAAGAACAAATAACCCACCTTCTCACAGTCGCCGGCGAAGTCGGAGCGAGCGCGAAGGAGATCGCTGAAAAACTCGGCAAACCCGTGCAAAACATCCACGTGTGGTTCAGCAGCACAGGAAAAAAACTCGGCCAATTTGAAAAAATCGAAAGCGGCCACTGGCGTATCCACCCCCAAGCGCCCGCCGCGCCAGCCGAAGCCCCCGTGCATCATGCCGAACCCGTGCAGCACGTCGAGCCCGCGCAGCAAGGCTAATCCACGCAAATCCAAATCACTATTTGGCAAAGGCGTCCCGACTTCTGGTTGGGACGCCTTTTCTCTGTGTCTTCGCAAGAGGGTGGCAGTCAACGCGCTACCGCCCCGGCATCGACTGAAGGATAAGCCCCTTGAGATACTCCGTTTCGGGAAGACCCATTACCACAGGGTGGTCTGGCGGTTGGCCGATTCGATGGAGCAGCCGCATGTTTCGGCGCCCCTCGTGCAACCCCTCCGCGATGGCCGCTTCGAACTCGTGGGCGGCGACGTGATGGGAGCAGGAAAATGTGACTAGAAGTCCATTTTTCGAGAGCAATCCTGCCGCGCGGGCGTGGAGATCCTGATAACCTCGCAGGGCCTCGGCGATGCGTCCCCGGGCTTTGGCGAAGGAGGGAGGGTCCAGAATGATGAGATCGTATTCGGGGCGATCGGGGCGTTTTAAAAAATCAAAAACATCGGCTTGGCGCACTTCGACCGGCAATGCATTGCGCAGCACGTTCTCGCGCAGCCGCGCGACGCTCTCGGCGCCGGATTCGACCGCCGTGACATGTGTGGCGCCCGCCTTCGCGCAGGCCAGGGCAAATCCTCCCTGGTTGGAAAAACAATCCAGCACGCTCAACCCCGGCGAGAGGGCGGCCACGATGCCGTAGGATTCGATCTGGTCGAGGTAGAGGCCGGTTTTGTGCCCCGCGACGGGATCGACGATAAACCGCACCCCTGCCGCCTCGATTTCCAAGGGGCCGGGATCGCTGCCCAGAAGCACGCCGCGCACCAGAGGCAGGCCCTCGGCGGTTCGCACCGGGGCATCGTTGCGCTCGATCACACAGGCGGCTCCGGTGATTTCCAGAAGTGTGGAAGCGATGAGTTGTTTATGGACATCCATCGCGACTGTGAGGGTTTGCAGCACGACCACGCTGCCGTAGCGGTCCGCGATCACGCCGGGCAGGCCGTCGCTTTCGCTCCACACGAGCCGTCCCAGGTCGCCGCGGCACCCGGCGCGTGCGCGGTATTCCAGCGCTTGGGAGATGCGGCGGTGAAAAAAGTCCGCATCAAGATCCTGACGCCGCCGCGAGAAGCGCCGCACGACAATTTGCGAGCGGGAATTGTAAATCCCGACCCCGAGCAAATGATCCCGGCCATCCTTGATTGAGACGACCTCCCCGTCCACCGGCGAGCCGAAAGTTTTCTGAATCTCGCTCGCATAAACCCAGTCATGCCCGTGCAAAATGCGCGAGCGCGGACGCACGATCACGCCACCCATCAGCGCACCTCCTCTCCATCGAGAAATTCCCATACCGAAAAGGTCGCCGCCTGCCCGGCGTAATGTCCCGCCTCATCGATCACGTTCCACACAGTGGCCCGGGGGATGTGGAACCTTCGGCCTGTGCTTGAGATTCGGATGCCCGAGTAGTCGTCGACAAACCCATGCTCCCGCACCCTCTGGAGGAATTCCGCCCGCGCGTCGCGGTGCATCGGCTCGGCTGTGAAGCGGGAGGGCGTGCGCGTGAGCGTGTCCCAGTCCATCTCCCAGAGTCCCATCGCGGCGGTGTTGCCGTAGTTTAGAATCTGATCCTCCTGCGTGCCGCCCGAGACCACCACAAATGGGGCCTCGAAAAGCTGCCGCGCCTCGCGCTCCGCATCCCCGCACGGCGCGATCAAATGCCTCCCCGTCCAGTGGTGGTGGCTGCGCAGGAGCGTGCCTCCGTGCCCCAATAAAAAATCCCGCTTTCCGTTCCAAGTATCCATTCCCTCCATGCGTAGAGGTTTTTTCAAAGCCTGACGACGCCGGATTTTTCGCGCGCGCACTCCGGTCTTGTTTGCACTGCGCCGATCGGCTCAGATGCCTCCGATGAAAACCCAACTTCGCACCGTTCCCGGCGGCCCGCCCGCCCTTGGTCCTTACTCTCTTGGCGTGATCGCCGAGGGGAAATTCCTCTTCATCTCCGGCATGACGCCATGGGATCCGGAGACCGGGAAAATCGAGTGCGGATCCATTGCCCGCCAGACCGAACTCGTCCTGGAAAACATTAAAAAAGTGCTTGACGCCGCCGGGGCGGGATTTGAGCACGTGGTGAGCTCGCGGGTTTATCTCTCCAACCTCACCACTGAGAATTTCAAGGCGATGAACGAGGTTTACATCCGCTACTTCGGCGACTCCGCCCCCACCCGGGCCACGATCGGCACGCAACTCCTCGGCTTCGATGTCGAGATCGAGTGCGTCGCCAATCTCCCCGCGTGAGTCTCGCCGCCAGCGCGGTGGGGAACCTTGGTTGAACCCGCCGCCGCCGGAGTGGCGTCTCCCGCCCGGTGGCATCCGCGGATTACTTTGCTTCCAGATCGACGTGCAGGACGCGGCGGATCTCCTCGATGCCCGCCGGGTGCTCGTTCGCTCCATGGCTCGAGGGCACGATTTTTTCGGAGGCCGCACCCGTCATGTGCGAACTCCAGTAGGGAACGACGCCGTCCGAGCTGTGCGGGGCATCGCCTTTGCCGCGATCCCCGATGATCGAGTGGTAGGGTGCCTGCGGCGACAGCGGGAGGGCAAGGATCGCCAGGAGGAGCGGGGAGCGGGCGCGCAGGAACTGGATGCTGTTCGCCGGCACCACAAAAAGGCTGCGCAAATCGCTCCGGATAAATTGCAGCATCAAGTAGCGGTCGCGCTCGAGCGGCGTGAAGGGTAACCGCACAAGACTCGAGAAGAACGACGCCACCGGATTCATCGCCAACTCACTGCCTCGGTGCGGCGTAGCCACAAAAATGACACGCCCGACGTCACTGCGGGGTTGAAAATCCACCAACTGCCTGAAGTGTTTCCTGCCGGCCGGAGAGAGCTTGAAATCCTCCGGCGAGGTATCCGAGAACTGCCTCCACAGCTTCTCCCCGCCCTCACGGATCAGAAGGCTGGAGATCAAGCCGCCCATGCTATGCCCGACGACCACCAGGCGATCGAGGTTCGGGTTGGCGTGCCGGGGATCAAGCTCCAAGCGAAAGCGGTCGAGTTCCGAGCGGAGCTTTGCGGCTGACCACCAGACCGGCAATCCCGTCGGGTAAAGATAGAACCAAAATTGGTAACGCTTCCGGATTTCCGGGTCAGCCATCAGCTCGTTTGCCGCCTGCGTCCAGGCCTCCGGACGCGACATGAGCCCATGCACAAAGACCACAGGGATTTTTTGAGGATCGTATTCCTCAAACTGCGCCAGCCCCGCATGGGCGATATTCCTGTCTGTGAACAGCAGGGCCTGCAGATCGATCGAGCGGTTTTTCCCCTGGCTGAGCAGGTAGGCCAGCGGAGCCGAAAAATCGGCGTCGAGCGGCTGCGAACGCCCGCCGAGACGGACAGAATCCCGGCGAAGTGTCCGGTAAAACGTGATTTCCGGCCCGCTCTTGGGAAACGTCACATGAGCCGTGACCGGAATCGAGAGCCCCGGCTGCTTCTCGGCCGGTTGACCCCGGAATGCCGGCGACGTCCGGGGAATCCAAGCCACCATGGCAACACCCACGCCCTCCTGCACCGTGCGCACCCGCAGGCCCCGGATCGCCACCGAGCGCGCGGGCAGCAGCCTCTCCACCGTCGAGGGATCAAGCGTCTCGCGGGACGCGGGGGTGATTTTTACCAGCTCGGATTGAAAGCGTGCCTCCTTCAAAACATCGACAATTTGCGTCGTGGCGGATCGGTTGATCTCCAGCGCCGGGTCTCCCGGCCGCGCGTTCGCCGTCAATCGGGCCGCCTCCAGAAGGGCCGCCAGTTTCCCATCCCGGCTGAGGCCGCTTTCCTGCGCCCGAAGGAGGAGCGCCGCCGCCGGGGCATTGCCATTCGCACGAACCAGCGTGAGCGCCTCCCTCCGGTTGGTGGCCGCACTGGTCGGGCCGATGTTTACTTGCACCACAGCGCATCCGCCCAGGAGAAAAACCAGCGGAAAAACGCACAGCGACCGCAGGCTGGAAACGGGCCGGAAGAATCCGGCAAAAAGTGTGTGTGCCATAGACGGGGCGGGATTTTGCAGCAAAACATCCTCCAAATCAAGGCCCGCTCTGGCGGTGCGCAGCATATTTTCCTTGGGTTCTCCGCCATGCGGGTTTTAACTCCCCGCCAAATGACCGATGGGGAAGCTTATATTGCTCTAAATATGGTGCCTCGGATCGGCCCCGTGCGCGTTCGCCGCCTACTGGAGGCACTGGGGTCGCCCGCAGCTGTCCTCGCAGCTCCTCTCTCGCGCCTACAATCCGTCGAGGGCATCGGGCCCGAGGCCGCAAAATCCCTGCGCGAATGGCAAAGCCATGTCGACCTCGCGGGGGAACTCGCCTTGGTGAAGGAATTCGGAGCAAACGTCCTCACCCTCGCCTCCCCCGACTACCCCGCCCTTCTCCGCGAAATCCACGATCCCCCGACGGTTCTTTACATCCTCGGCGAGATTCTGGACCGCGACCGCCATGCCATCGGAGTCATCGGCTCGCGCAAGCCCACGCACTACGCCTCCGATTGCGCAAAAAAACTCGCCTACCAACTCGCCTACGCGGGCGTTACCGTGGTGAGCGGGCTCGCCCGCGGCATCGATACCGCCGCGCACCAAGCCGCCCTGGCCGCCAAAGGCCGCACGATCGCCGTCTTGGGCAGCGGGCTTCTCGAACTCTACCCCCCGGAGAATAAAACCCTCGCCGAAAAGATCGCCACCTCCGGGGCCGTCATCACCGAGTTTTCCATGCGCATCAAGGCCGACCGCCAATCCTTCCCCATGCGCAACCGTATTATCAGCGGCTGTTCCTTCGGCGTTCTCGTGGTCGAAGCCGGCGCCAACAGCGGCGCCCTCATCAGCGCCAACCAAGCCGGCGAACAAGGGCGCTCGCTCTACGCCGTCCCAGGCCGCATCGACAACCCCAACGCCATCGGCTCAAACCGCCTCATCCAACAAGGCGCAAAACTCGTCACCTCCGCCGCCGACATTCTCGACGACATGGGTCTTCTTTTCGCCGAGACACCGGACCTTGTTCCCGCCCGCGCTCCGGAACTCTCTGGGAACGAGAAGATAATTCATTCGGCCATCGGCGCCGACGAGCCCCACATCGACGAGATCGTCGAAAGAAGCGGGTTGCCAAGCCATACCGTCTCTTCTACCCTCCTCGCTCTCGAAATGAAAAAGTTGGTTCGCCAGCTTCCAGGCAGCCATTTTGTAAGAATTTCCTAAAAAGCCATGTCCAAATCACTTGTTATTGCCGAAAAGCCCTCCGTAGCCCGCGACCTCGCCAAAGCCCTCGGCAAATGCACTCCCAAGGACGACTATTTCGAGAGCGACACACTCGTCATCACCTCCGCCATCGGCCATCTCGTGGAACTCTGCCTCCCCAACGAAATGGATAAAAAACGCGGCAAATGGAGCTTCGCCAACCTCCCGATCGTTCCCGACCACTTCGACCTCAAGCCAATCGAAAAGACCGCCTCGCGCCTCAGTCTCATCAAACGCCTCCTCAAGCGCCCCGACATCACCGAAGTCGTCAATGCCTGCGACGCCGGCCGCGAAGGCGAACTCATCTTCCACTACATTGTAAAACTTTCCGGCAGCCAGAAGCCCACGCGACGCCTCTGGCTCCAGAGCATGACCCCCGACGCCATCCGCGACGGCTTCGCCCACCTCCGCTCCGGCCACGACATGGTCCCCCTCGCCGACGCCGCCGTGTGCCGCAGCGAAAGCGATTGGCTGGTAGGCATCAATGCCACCCGCGCGATGACCGCCTTCAACTCCAAGGGCGGGGGATTTCAACTCACCCCGGTCGGCCGCGTGCAGACTCCCACTCTGGCCATCCTTGCCGAGCGCGAGGAAAAAATCCGCGCCTTCCAGCCCCGCCCCTACTTTGAGGTTTTCGGCGACTTCGGCGTTACCGCAGGCACCTATCGCGGCCGCTGGTTCGCCGAGGGTTTCAAGAAAAGCGACGACGAGAACGCCAAAGCCGAACGCCTCTGGGATCGTGCCGCCGCCGAAGCCATCGTGGCCAAATGCACCGGCAAAGCCGGCATCGTCACAGAAGAAAAAAAACCCACCACTCAGATCGCTCCCCAGCTCTACGACCTCACCACCCTCCAACGCGAGGCCAATGGCCGCTTCGGCCTCAGCGCCAAACGCACCCTCCAAATCGCCCAAGCCCTCTACGAAAAACACAAAGTCCTCACCTACCCCAGGACCGACTCCCGCTACCTCCCCGACGACAACCTCCCCAACGTCAAAAAAATCCTGTCCTCACTCGAGATCCACGACCTCGCCGATCACGCACGCCATGCCCTCGGCAAGGGCTGGGTCGGCCTCAATCGCCGCGTCTTTAACACCGCCAAAGTCACAGACCACTTTGCCATCATTCCCACCGGCGTTTCCCCAAAAACCCTCGATGATTTTGAACTCAAAGTCTACGACATGGTCGTCCGCCGCTTCGTCGCCGCCTTCTTTCCCGTGGCCAAATTCGAAGTCACCACCCGCATCACCCGTGTCGAGCAGGAGGCCTTCAAAACCGATGGCAAAATCCTCACCGACCCGGGATGGCTCGCCGTTTACGGAAAAGAAGCCGTCGGCGAAGACCAGAACGTCGTCCCGATTCAAGCAGGCGAGACTGCCACCACCGAAGCCCTCGAAATCAAGGAAAACGAAACCCGGCCGCCAGCCCGCTTCAACGAAGCCACGCTCCTCTCGGCCATGGAAGGCGCGGGCAAACTCGTGGACGACGAGGAACTGCGCGAAGCCATGAGCCAGCGCGGCCTCGGCACCCCCGCCACCCGCGCGCAGACGATCGAAGGCCTCCTCCTCGACGGCTACCTCCTGCGCCAAGGCCGCGACCTGATCGTTACCTCCAAAGGCCTTGCCCTTATCACCCTCCTCCGCGGCCTCGGCATCCAGTCCCTCACCTCCCCGGAGATGACGGGCGACTGGGAATTCAAACTCAAGCAAATGGAGGGCGGTGGCCTCGAACGCCCGAAATTCATGGAGGAGATCCGCGCCTTCACCACCGACATTGTCGAAAAGGCAAAAACCTTCGAGGGCGAAACCGTCGAGGGGAATTTCCAGGAACTCGACATCGCCTGCCCGAAATGCGGCCACATCGGATTCAAGGAGTCGTTCAAAGCCTTCGAATGCGGAGCCAAATGTGGAGCCATCGTCTGGAAAACCATGGCCGGCCGCACCTTCGAGCGCGAGGAAGTCCAAACCCTTCTCACCGAAGGCCGCGTCGGTCCCCTCGAAGGCTTCCGTAGCAAAATGGGCCGCCCCTTCGCCGCCACCGTCCAATTCGACAAAGCCGAAGGCAAACAATCCTTCGACTTCGGCGACAGCGCCGACTCCGCCGCCAGCATCAATTTTGCCGCACTCCCGAGCATCGGCACCTGCCCCGCCTGCAAAACCGGCACCATCCACGACACCGGCACAGCCTGGCAATGCAGCAACGTCGGCGCCTGCAAATTCCGCATGGGCAAAAGCCTTTGCCAACGAGAAATCCCGCGCGAACAAATCGATAAACTCATCGCCGAGGGCAAAACCGGCCTCATCCCCCGGTTCATCTCCAAAAAAGGCCGACCGTTCTCCGCCTACCTCACCCTCGAAGGCGATAAAGTGAAATTCGAATTCGAACCACGCGAGAAAAAAGCTCCCTCCGCCAAAAAACCCGCAGCAAAAAAACCCGCCGTCCGCAAGAAAGCGGCCGCCACCTAGCCCCCCCTCCAGTTCACCCCCTCAATGAAAACCCTCAAACTCTTTCTCACGGTCCTCGGGGCCATCGTGGCCATTCTCGTTTTTCCACATGCCGCGAAAACGGCTTTCACCCTTCAGAAAGCCTGGAGCGGCTCCCCAGACGGCAAGCAGGCCACTCACCAAACCCTCGCCGGGCCCGCCGCAACGGAAAACGCACGCAGCGCGGATCAGACATCCGTCAACGGCTCTCCAAATCCCGAGTCCCATCCATTGCCTCAAACCGGGTCGGCGTCTCCCAATGAGGCGCAAGAAAAAAGGGCGATGGTTTTTGGTGCAAGGGGGACTGTAACGATCGACCACATTCCCCCAGGGCGGTTCCGCGAGCAGCTCCTCGCATTGCCGGAAGCCCCTCGCCGCGCGGCTCTCGCGAGGTTGGAAGCGGAGCGGGTGCCACTCTTTGACGTCAGGTCGCTCCATGTGGACGCCGAGGGGATGCTTTTTTATGCCTGCCCTGCCGCGCCGGATTCGACGCAGGCGGTGACCGCCGAAATGCTCGCTCCCTCGCAGGCGCCTGTGCCTATTTCCTCCCCGCCAGCGCGCAGCAGCAAGCCAGACTCGACAAAAATCATTTATCTGGATTTCAACGGGCACACCGTCACGGGAACGGCCTGGAATTCCTCAAACCCTTCCTACCAATGCCTGCCCTACGATTTGGACGGGGATCCAACCACATTCAGCGATTACGAACAGTCCCAGATCATCGAGGTCTGGGAGCGTGTCGCGGAGGATTTCAAAGCGTTTGATATCAATGTGACCACGAGCGAACCGGCATCCTTCGGGTCGACCGTCGCGCGCGCATTGATCACAAAAAACACCGACGCCACGGGAGCAAACAACCCGAGTCCCAGCGCCGGGGGCGTTGCCTATAAGAATGTTTTCGGCACCCCCTCCTTCCACACAAGCTACTCGCCAGCATTTACTTATTTCAACAAAGTCGGGAATACCGCTCCCAACATTGCCGAGGTGGTCTCGCATGAAGTCGGACACAATCTGGGCTTGAGCCACGATGGAACCACCTCCACGGAATACTACTCGGGTCATGGCTCCGGGGAGACTTCCTGGGGCGCGATCATGGGGGCGGCCTATGGGAGAAATTTCACCCAATGGTCGAAAGGGGACTACTACAGGGCGAACAACACGGAGGATGATCTCGCAATCATCAGCGCCAAGACAGGCTTTGCCGCGGACGATGCTGCCGCAACCCTCGGCAATGCGAATTCCCTGGTGGTATCGGACGGCGGCTTCCTGGGGGATGGGTTTTTCATTGGAGCCAACGCCGATGTGGACCTCCACCGCATCGTCATCGACCAAGCTTCGGTAACGATCAACGCGGAGTCGTTCAAAGTTCCGGCTTCCGCAAGCTTCGGATCAAACCTCGGCATCCAACTGGAACTGCTATCCTCCGCCGGCAACTTGGTCGCAGCGGCAGCGAGTCAGGGTCAATCGACGGCCACGATCTCCACCAGTGTGGCGACCGGCACCTACTACATTCGTGTTGCAGGGACCAGCAACGGAAGTCCGCTGGCAAGCACGCCGACCGGTTTTACAAGCTACGGGAGCATGGGATCCTACAAAATCTACGGCAGCGTGGGATCGGGTGGAGGCAACTTTTCCCCTGTCGTGGCCACCGGCGACGCCACTTCCGCCACCCTCAACGCGACGACCCTCGGGGCGACTGTCAACCCGCGCGGACTCTCGACGGGTGTGTTTTTCCAATACGGAACCTCGGAGACTTTTGGGCAGAATTCGGCGACCCAATCCGCGGGCTCCGGTTCCTCCAACACAACCGTCTCAGCCTCTCTCAGCGGCCTTGTTCCGGCAACTACCTACTACTACCGCGCGGTGGCCCAAAACTCCGCAGGAGTCAGCTACGGTGCCACGCGGAGCTTTTCAACCATCAGCAACAGCACAGCGCTCCAGTCGCTGATCCTCTCCACGGGCAGCCTTTCGCCGAGCTTTTCCACGGCCACCCGGAACTACACTGTCTCGGTGCCCTTTGAAACCACCTTCTTGACCGCGAACTGGACGACTGTCCACCCCTCGGCGGTTGCTCAAGTGCGCGTGAACACGGGTGCCTTCACCACCGCGCCCGGTGGCACGCATTCTGGCAACTTCGCTCTTGCCCTCGGCAACACCACCGTCACGATCCAAGTGAGGGCGCAGGATGGAGCCACTACAGCCAACCACACCCTCAAAATCTCCCGGGCGCGCTCCGCAGACACCGCTCTGTCCTCGCTCCAGCTGGGAGCCGGCGCGTTCAGCCCATCCTTCAGCCCCTCGACATCGAACTACACACTCGCTGTGGCGAACGCGGCGGCGACCACCACGGTCACTGCGACAAAACCAAGCGCCGGCGGCAAGATCGAGGCGCGTGTGGGAGCCGGAAGATTTGCGGCCCTCAACTCCGGTGTGGCGAGTTCCGCTCTCGCCCTCGCTTCGGGAGCAAACACTCTCGAAGTCCGAGTCACCGCCGACAACGGGACCACCTCCGCCAGCTACTTTTTCAGCATCCATCGCACAGCCTCCAGCACCTCGCTCACAAACCTTCTCACCCTGTGGAACAAATCCCATCTCACCCCTGCTCCAGCCTTTAGCTCAAACGCCACGGACTACAGCCTGACGGTGGCGAACTCGATTTCCGTGATAACGGTTTTGCCGACACTTGCCGAGAAATACTCCAGCATCACGGCCAGAGTCGGTGGGGGAAATTTCACTGCCATCGCGGCGGGAAAAGCAAGTTCGGCACTGGCTCTCTCGCCCGGGCCCAATACCGTGCAAGTGCGCGTGCTCTCGGATGACAAGGTGACCACCCGCACCTACTCGCTTGCAGTGAGCCGCCTGGCCGCTCCGCTCGCCAACCCTGCGGAAAATGTGACCCTCAACGGAACCACACTCCGAGGAACAATCGATGCCCGCTCCACTGCCGCCGCATTCCAGATCGGAACGACTTCACTCTTCGGATCCACGCTGCCGGTTTCCTATGTCGGCGGCAACGGAACAACCCCCGTGTCGTCCTCCACAGGGGCGCTGCAGGCCTCGACGCTGTATTACTTCCGCCTTACCGGCCAATACGGCGGGATCACGGACAATGGAACCACAGGAACTTTTCTGTCTCCGGCACGCGTCTCACTCAGCCCGACCTTCTTCAAAGGGGGAAATGCCACAGGCATCGTCCCAGCCGCAACCTTCGAGGGGTTTGGGACTCCTGCCATTAACCTCCATTCGGACACAGCGTTCAACGCCACGGTGAAATTCCTGGGATCGAGTGCCGCCAACAACGCCGGCATCTGGACAGTTGTGAATGGCACAACACGCCTCGCAGCCCGGCTCGGATCGAACGCCACCGGCGGCGGTGTGTTTTCAGCCCTCGGAGAGCCGGTGTTGGACGACAACGGCCGGTGCGCATTCATCGGTTCGCTCAAGGTGGGGGTTGGCGGAGTCACCAAGACAAGCGCCACCGGAATCTGGCAGGTATCGGCCAACGGAACAACCTCACTGCTTGCCCGTGCGGGAAACGCGGCTCCCGGCGCTGCCGGAACGGTGTTCTCCTCCTTCACCAGCCTTGTCACAGGCGAAAGCGGTGTTGCCTTCACCGCTAAACTCGCCTCGGGATCGGCCAATGTGACATCCTCAAACAACACCGGACTCTGGGCCCAGAATGGCTCCGGCAATCTGGTCCTCGTCGCCCGGACCGGCGCAAGCCCCACTCCGACGCTTTCGAGCCTCTCCCTCTTCAATGCAGTCGCCGGGCAGAACGGCCACTCCAGACACTTCAACAACTCTGGCGAGCTGCTGATACTCGCGAAATTCGGCACAAGCCCACTGGGAATCTACAAGGCGATTTTCCCTTCCTTCACTTTGAACGGCCCATCACCGGTTGCGGCGATTTCCTCGTCAGCACCCGGAATCCCGGGCGGAACCTTCAGCGCGATTTCCAACCCGATCCTCAACGGCGAGGGAGAAGTGGCCTTCTCGGGCACCTTCACTGGCAATGGAGTCGCTTCCGGCAACAACACCGCCATCTTCCGCTACAGCAAAGGGGGAGCAGGCACGCTTCTGGTTCGCACGGGGGCGCTAGGCTCGGATGGCCGCGCTTTTCAATCCCTCTCGGCCCCAATTTTAAATGATGCGGGCCATATTGTCTTCACCGGCGCGCTCAAAACGGGAGTGGGAGGTGTCACCTCTGCAAATGCCACAGGAATCTGGACGGTCTCTTCAAATAACACGCTCGCAACGATCGTGCGCGCGGGCGATGCGGCCCACGGCTTGAACGGTGCGCTCTTCGCCTCGTTCAACCAGATTGCCTTCCCGGAGGAGAATTGGAACGCGCAAACGGCCGGTGTGGCCTTTATCGCCACCCTCGCAACAGGCCCCGGAGGGATCACGAAGCTGAACAATATCGGGCTGTGGATCTCCTCAACACCCGGCACCGCCCCCTCTCTGGTTGTCCGGATAGGGGACAGCTTCTCGGTTGGAGGAGTGGCCAGAACAGTGTCCTCGTTTGCTCTTTTCTCCGCCAGCCCGACAACCACAGGTGCCAGACGCAGCTTCAACTCGATCGGGGAGCTGGTTTTCAAACTCACCTTCACGGACGGCTCCTCCGGCATCTTCAAATACCGGTTTTAATCCGGAGGTGTTCCCACTTTGAAAAGCCGGTTCTTTGTTGAAAGAAACTTCCCACCACACCCGCGAGGGGACGCACTCTCCCTCTTTTTTCAAGTTTTACAAATTTTGGGATTGACGCTCCGCCCGTCCGTCCTAGTCTCTCCAATCCATTTTCCGATCTTATGAAACGCACTTATCAGCCTTCCAAGCGCACGCGCAAACAACAGTTCGGTTTCCGCGCCCGCATGAAGACCAAGGCCGGCCGAGCCATCCTCAGCCGCCGCCGCCGCCAAGGTCGCAAGCGCCTGCTTCCGAAAGGTGTCGAAATACACTTCGCCAGACACACCGAGGCCTGAGCCGCACGGTCTGGGTTTTCCAAAATCCGCCCGGCTCCGCGAGAGCCGGGATTTTTACCGGGTTCGGGAACAAGGGAAAGCCTCCCAGGCTAGGCTTCTTCGTGTGGGACTCCTCCGCACCGGAGAAAATTTTCCAGCCAAATTGGGAATTATTACCTCCCGTCGCATCGGAGGTGCCGTGACGCGCGCAAAAGTCCGCCGACGGCTGCGTGAGATTTTGAGAGCCTGCCGCTCAAGCATCCCTTGCGGATGCCTGGTTGTCGTTGTGGCCAAATCCGGCGCTTCCGTCGCAAGCTTTCAAGAATTGACAGCGGAATGGTTGCTTCTTGCCCGCCGACTTTCTATTTTGCCCGCCTCCGAATGATTTTTCCACTCGTCGCTCTTGTTCGATTGTATCAGCTCACCGTCTCGCCGTTTCTTCAGGTGATTTGCGGCCCGGGATGCGGCTGCCGCTACGAGCCCTCGTGTTCGAATTATTTTATTGAAGCCCTCCGCTTGCACGGAGCATGGCATGGAACTCTCCTCGGTCTTCACCGCATCGCACGTTGCCAGCCATGGGGCGGCTGTGGCTGCGACCCTGTGCCACAGACACTCAAACCCACTCCACACACAAATTAATGGATCGTAAATCCTGGCTCGCAATCATTCTCTCCATCGTCGGCCTCTTCGCTTGGCAGTGGTATACCAGTAAATATTACCCGCCGGCACCCCCAGCCGGACCCTCGGATTCTCCCGCGACCGCGGCTGAAACGAGGACGCCAGCAAGCGCCACCCCAGCGCCGTCTCTGCCGCCCGCGCCGCCAGTGATGACAATTCGCGCCGAGAGCCTCTCGAACGACAATGCGGAATTTGTCTTCAATAACAATACCGGCGGCATCGAGCAGGTTATCCTCCGCCTCCACATGGGCGAGAACCACGAGAACGTGGCACTCAACCGCAGCCGTTCGATGCCCATCGGTGCCTTTGGATTCACTCCAGGAGAGGTCCTCGACGGCTTTGAGATGACCGCCAACCGCAGCGCCGGCGAAGTGTTTTTCCAACGCACCCACCCGGACGGGCTCCAGATCGCAAAACGCTTCTCGCTGCCCTCCGACCCCGACAAAAAATCCGCCTACCTGATCAACCTCGACCTCACCTTTCGGAATACAGGCACCACCCCCGTGCAGGTTCCCGATTATTTCGTCTCAGCCGGCGGAGCCGCTCCCATCCACGTTCACGACCTCCCCATGTATACGCGGTTCGACTGGGGCCATGAGGGAAAAATGTCCAACATCGACGTGAATTGGTTCCCCGCCAGTTCGGTTCCGATCATTGGCATCCCCTTGCACGGCGAGCGTAGTCTCTATCTCGAGACCGAGCCCGATATTCGATGGGCCGCCGTGGCCAGCCAGTATTTTGCCACCATTCTCACCCCGATGGATGGCGCTTCGGCGAAATCGGTTTGGGCCAAACGCTTCGAGTCGCCCAAGCTCGATGGCGATCCCGTTTTCGGCATCCAAGGCGGCCTCGTGCAGAGCGGCCTCGTCCTTGCCCCCGGAGCGACAGAGACCCGCACATTCCAAATCTACTCCGGCCCGAAGGAACTCCCTCGCCTCCGTGACCTCGGACCAACGCAGGATCAAGTCATGAGCTTTGGAATCTTTGGATTCGTAAGCGAATTCCTCCTCTGGTCGATGAATAGCCTGCACGCACTCATCGGCAACTACGCAGCCTCCATCATCGTCCTCACCCTCCTCATCAAGTCGGCGCTCTGGCCCGTCCAGAACAAGGCCACCAATGAAATGCGCAAAATGGCCCTCCTCTCGCCGAAGATGGCCGAGATGCGGGACAAATACAAAGACGAGCCGCAGAAGATGAACGAGGAGACCATGAAGCTCTACAAGGAGTATGGCGTGAATCCGTTCAGCGGCTGCCTTCCAATGCTCATTCAGATTCCGATCTTCTTCGGTTTCTACTCGATGCTCGGCACCGCCATCGAGCTTCGCAACAGCTCGTTCCTCTGGGTCACCGATCTGTCCCAGCCAGACACCATCTCCCACGTTCTTGGCTTTCCCATAAACATCCTGCCAATCGTCATGGCCGGCACGATGGTCTGGCAAATGATCATTACGCCAAAAACCGGCGACGCCATGCAGCAGCGCATATTCTACTTCATGCCGATCATCTTCCTGGTGTTCTGCTACAACTACGCCAGCGGACTTGCCCTCTACTGGACAACACAGAATATTTTTTCCATCTTCCAACTCTACCTCACACGCAACAAACCCCTGCCAGTGCTTGAGAAAAAAAGCATCATTGCAAAACGCGCGGCCGCACAGGCGAAAAAGAAACCTAAAAAACGTCCGTCCCCATGAACTCCTCGCCGTCCGAAATCCTCGACACCCTTCTCGGTTACCTCGGGTTTGTTGTCACCATCGAAGAAGAGGAACGCGACGGCCATCTCATCCTGCAAATCCTCACCCACGAGTCGGAGCCGCTCATCGGGCGTCATGACGAGGTCCTGGATGACCTTCAATACCTCGTGAACCGCATCCTGGCGGCACAAAAACCTCCCGGCCCGCGCGTCATTGTCGACATCGAGCACTACCGCACCATGCGGGATGACGCACTCATCTCCCAAGTCAAGCAACTCGCCAACGCCGTTCGCGCCAGCGGACGACCCATGCAAACCGCCCAGCTCAACTCCTACGACCGCCGCATCGTGCACAATCTTTTCAAAGACGACCCGGCAATCTCCACCTGGAGCCCTCCTGAGGAGGCCAAGCTCAAACGCATCACCCTCCGCAAGCGCTCCGCGAGAAAAGAGGAGACTCCCGCCGCCGAGGGGGCTTGAATTAAACCGCAGGCGTGGTGGCGTGCAGGTAGCCCCCGGCCAAATCCGTGAACACGCGCACCTGCTCCTCCGCCCAAACCCTGTCCCGGCCGAGCTCTCTGGCCAGAAACTCAGCCACAAGCGGCGCCGCCTCGATGGCGGCCCGCGCATCCAGAATCAGAGCCCGTGTCCGCCGGGCAAGAACATCCTCCAGCGTGCGCGCCTGCTCGTGCCGCACCGCCCAGACACAGGCCGCAAGCGGATAGGGAAGGCGGGCGTGCATCAACTCCCCAAGGCCGGGATTCTCATTGATGAGAGCCCGCACGTCGTCGGCCTCACTGCCATACACGGCAAGCCAATCCGGCAACGGATCCGCATTCGGGCTGCGCCAGCCGAGAAGTTGAAGCTTTTCCGTAACGCACGGGCGGTCCTCCAAGCCAGCAAGCATGATCGCCTTGTCCACCGTATCCTCGGCCATCCGGCGATAGGTTGTCCACTTGCCACCGACCACCGTCACAAGCCCCCCTTCGGAGACGAGCACCTCGTGATTGCGGGAAATCGCCTTTGTTGCCGCGCCATCCCTGCCGGGAGGACGCACAAGCGGACGCTGACCCGCAAAGATCGCCAGAATATCCTCCTCCCTTGGGTCCCGCGCCAAGTAGCGCGCGGCATTTCTCAAAATAAAGCCCACCTCTTCCTTGAGGGCGCGCGGTTCGATCTCGGGTTTTTCCATCGCCGTATCGGTCGTTCCGACAAGCACCTTGCCATGCCAGGGAATCACGAAAAGCACTCGCCCATCGTCCGTGTGCGGAACCATGATCGCCGAGTCGCCCTCAAGAAACGAGCGATCGAAGACCAGATGCACCCCCTGGCTCGGTTGCACCACCCGCACGGCGTGGGCGTCATCCATCGCCCGGATCTCGTCGCTGAAAATCCCCGTCGCATTGATCACCACCGCCGCCTCGACGGTATACGTGCGGCCGTTCTCAACATCCGTGAAGCGCACCCCGTTGACGAGTCCGCTGGCTTTTGTAAGGCCAGTGACCCGCGTGTGGTTGAGCACGCAGGCCCCATGGTGCACCGCCGTGCGTGCAAGAGTCACCGCCAAACGGGCATCATCGAACTGCCCGTCAAAATACTCCACACCGCCAAGCAGGTTCTCTTTTTCGATGTTCGGAATCCGGGCGATCGTCTCCTCGCGGGAGAGAAGATGCGACGGCGCGAGATTCAGCTTGCCCGCGAGGGCATCGTAAACCTTGAGCCCAATTCCGAAAAACGGCCCCTCCCACCATTGGTAGCGGGGGACGATAAAAGAAAGATGATGGACAAGGTGCGGGGCGTTCTGATGCATCAACCCCCGCTCCCGCAGGGCCTCCAGCACAAGGGGAATGTCTCCCTGCTCGAGGTAGCGCACACCGCCGTGGACGAGCTTGGTGCTGCGACTGGAGGTGCCTTTGGCGAAATCCGAGGCCTCGAGGAGTAGCGTGCGGTATCCGCGCGTTGCGGCATCCACAGCCACGCCGAGACCAGTGGCTCCGCCACCGATGATGACGACATCCCAGAGCGGGGTCTCAGCAACTTTTTGAAGCAGTTGGGTGTGGTTCATAAGGAAACCTCCCACTTTTGCGCGCGTTTGACAGCACGCTTCCAGTTTTTGAGTTTGGCACGTCGTTCGCTGGCGGTGGATTCCGGCTCGAAGCGACGATCCACTGAGCGGATTGCGGAGAGCGCCTCGCTATTCGGCCAGATGCCCGCGCCAAGTCCGGCGAGCATCGCCGCACCCAACGCCGTGCTCTCAATATTGGCCGGACGCTCGACGGCGATACCAAGCGCGTCGGCTTGGATTTGCATGAGCAGATCGCTCGCACAGGCCCCCCCATCCACACGCAGGGTTGTCATTTTTTTCCCCGCATCCTTCTCCATCGCCCCGACCACATCCACCACCTGGAAGGCAATGCCGTCGAGCGTGGCCCGGGCGATGTGCGCCGAAGTCGTTCCGCGCGTCAACCCCACCAAAGCCCCCCGCGCCGAGGAATCCCAATACGGGGCCCCGAGCCCGGTAAAAGCAGGCACAAGAATCACTCCCTCACTATCTGGAACACGCGCAGCGAGTTCATTCACCTCCGGTGCGGAGCGGATGATTCCCAAGCCGTCGCGCAGCCACTGGATGCTGGCGCCACCCATGAAAACACTGCCCTCCAGCGCATACGTCAGCGCCCCGCGTCCAATGCGCCAGGCAACCGTGGTCAGAAGCCGGTTCGCGCTCGGGAGGGCATCCACGCCTGTAAACACCAGAAGAAAACACCCGGTGCCATAGGTGCATTTCCCCATTCCCGGCTTGGTGCAGAGTTGACCGAAAAGCGCGCTTTGCTGATCTCCGATCGCGCTGCAAATACGAAGGGGCACGCCAAGAAAAGAAGCGTCAGTAACCCCCAGATACCCGCTACTGGAGACGATCCGCGGGAGCATGGCCTCCGGAA